>Ga0182041_10000051_pt1 | contig 44139 bp, 44 predicted proteins | sample flu12Cox44000178_FD_125967 | JGI IMG/M metagenome (GOLD analysis project Ga0182041, IMG submission 125967) | Lab enrichment of tropical soil microbial communities from Luquillo Experimental Forest, Puerto Rico - flux8day.12C.oxic.44.000.178 | ecosystem: Environmental > Terrestrial > Soil >...
AACTCCAGCAGCGTCCGACGGCGCGCGAGGGCGGACTATTCAAACGTCGCTGGTTCGCTAACCCGGTCAAGAGCATATCACGGGATCACCTGACCCTAGTAAGGGCCTGAGATCTGGCCAGTGCATCCGATCAAAGCGGCGATCCCGATTACACTGTCGGCGTCTTGATGGGCCACGACCGCGATTTCAAGGTGTTCTATGTGATCGACGTGATCCGCGGGCGGTTTAGCCCGGGAGAGCGCGAGGAAAAGATCGCGTCTACTGCACGGCTCGACGGCACCTCATGCAGCATCCGGATTCCGCAAGATCCAGGCAGTGCGGGTAAATTCGAGGCATATTATCTGATAGGGCAATTGCAAGGATATCGGGCTTTCACCTATCGCGACGAAGGCAGCAAGCTCAATCGCGCCGATCCGTTCGCGGCACAGTGCGAGCATGGCTACGTCAAGCTGGTCGAGGCTCCGTGGAATGCTGTTTTCGTCGAAGAACTGTGTGCGTTTCCCAACGCGGCACATGATGATCAGGTCGATGCTGCGGCAACCGCGTTTCGCGCCTTGAGCCAAGGTGGCTCCCGCCTCGTGCTTGCTTGACCGCATGGGTAAAAGCTGAGCGGGCTGTAACGCAGTAATGAAAACCCCGGGGGAAGTCTAATGCTGGGCGCTTCTCGCCCTTGTCAGGAGGGAAATTCCCAGTGTTTTTAATCTGTTTGCTTATCGAGTGAGGCGGGAACGATGCTGTTCGACTCATTTCTTCAACTTCAAAGCGCTCGGCTGCACGAACAGTCGAGTACAAAACAAAGCAATTTGATCCGACGTCTGCGCGATTCGCTGATTCGCCGGCAGGCGACGACAGCGGCGAAGCCGGTGACGAGTGAGGTGTCGGACAATTTGGCTTTATCATTTCTTCTCGCTAGTGATGACGACGGCCCGTTCTAACCCTGGCGGCGGCACGCCCCTAGCAATGGCCGGCGGGGTTCATCGACGAGAACAGCGGCGGCCGGCGTCCCGCTACGAAAGCGGCACCAGAAGTAGGGTTAGGCGCGCTAGCGAGAACTGACCAGGGATTGCCGCCATGATGACAGTTGCGCTCGCTACACAAGGTGCCACCGCGCAAGACCACTCAGTTTTGACCTATCATGATGCACGCCTCACATACCGGCATGACCTGGGAAAAAGCGCGCGTTGCTGGCCACGTCTACGCGCAGCCACTCTACTGCCGTGGTTCGCGTTCGAATGATGCGGTGGCAGTGGCCACCGAGGACAATGTCATTCAGGCGTTCGATGCGAACACGGGCACTGTGGGAGACGACCGCGCGCCGCGCTGCTTTCCACGAGGCACCACGGCGCCGCTTGAGATACCGACAGAAACCCAGCAGACTCTATTGTCACACCCCCACGCGTGATCGACCGCGACCTACAAACGAAGTCGCCCAATGCGATTTGGCGCCTCGGCAAACTTCCCCTGATCGATCAAATTTTTTCCCTGTTCGCTTCACAAAATTCCTGTTCTCATCGATCAGGGAATTGAGCCGTAAATCACTGATATAGAGCCTCATTTTAAGTGGATGATACTGTGAAAAGGGGCGATTCGAGGAATTTCCCTGTAAATTTCCCTGTTAAGCAGGGAAATGCAAAAATTGACCGGATACGAGCTCGAGTTCACCGCGGGGAACGGTGGCGGCCGGCCACGGCTTACGAAATAGCAATGCTGACAGAATAGCCATTCAAAAAATTTGGTGCCCCCGGACCAAAGCGGATCTTTAAAGCATGAGTGCGCAGTCTACGGTCGTATCTGTCATCGGATTGCAATAGTATCGTGCGCCTAAATTCGGCCCAGGTCGGCATGATCGAAGGAGACGGGTGATGCGCGCGCGATCCGCAATCTTCATTCTCGCTGCTCTGGCCGCGCTTGGTATTGGCGGGCCCGCTCGAGCGGCCGACGTGATTTGCTACAACTGCCCGCCGCAATGGGCCGATTTTGCCTCCATGCTTAAAGCAGTGAAGGCCGACCTCGGCTACGACATTCCGTTCGATAACAAGAATTCCGGCCAAGCGCTTTCACAAATCATTGCCGAAAAGAACAACCCAGTCGCAGACATCGTTTACTACGGCGTCAACTTCGGCATGAAGGCAAAAGCCGCGGGCGTCGTTGACCCTTACAAACCGGAAGGCTCGGACCAAGTGCCCGCCGCACTGAAGGATCCTGACGGTTATTGGACGACCATTCACTCCGGCACGCTCGGTCTCTTCATCAACAAGGACGCGCTCGGCGGCAATCCAGTACCGGTCTGCTGGAAGGATTTATTGAAACCGCAATATAAAGGCATGGTCGGCTATCTCGATCCATCTTCGGCGGCGGTAGGCTTCGTCGGTGCGGTCGCCGTCAATATCGGGCTAGGCGGCACCGACAGCGACATGAGTCCGGCGATCGACTTCTTCAAACAGTTGCACACGAACGAGCCGATCGTTCCCAAGCAAACTTCATATGCGCGTGTCGTATCCGGAGAAATCCCGATATTGTTTGACTACGATTTCAACGCCTACCGCGCCAAATATGGCGAATCGGGCAATTTCGAATTCGTCATTCCTTGCGAGGGCACCGTGGTGTTTCCCTACGTTACGAGCCTCGTCAAGAACGCGCCTGATCAAACCAAAGCAGAAAAGGTTCTCGATTACTTCCTGTCGGACAAAGGACAGGCGATGTGGGCTAATGCCTATCTGCGCCCCGCCCGGCCGATCGAGCTGGCGGAATCGATCAAAAGCAAGTTTCTGTCGGCGAGTGATTATGCACGGGCCAAGAGCGTTGATTGGGCCAAAATGGAAGCCGTGCAAAATGCCTTCACCGAGCGCTACCTCGCTGAAGTGAGATGATGCATCATCGCGTTCCGGTGGCCGCGGCTGCGGAGCGCAATTGGCCATGAGCAAAAAGGCCTTTGTCGGATTTTGCTTCGTGCCCCTCGCCCTGCTGGTCGCGGCATTCTTTTTGTTGCCGATGGCGCACTTGATACTCACCGGGGCGAGCGGAGAGCGGGGACTGCGCGCTTATGCGGCAATACTGATCGATCCTCGTTATCGCGCTACGTTGCTCAACACTGTAGCACTCGCGGCGGCGACCACGGTTGCCAGCTTGGTTATTGCGACCATTAGCGGGTTGTTCCTGCAACGGCACCGCTTTCCAGGGCATGCTTTGTTGCTCGCGATGCTGACCTTCCCGCTTGCCTTCCCGGGTGTAGTCATTGGCTTTATGATCATTTTGCTTGGCGGAAGGCAGGGCCTGGTCGGCGACCTGACTTTGCACCTGTTCGGCCGGAAAGAAGTATTCGCTTATTCATTGCACGGCTTGTTCCTGGGCTATCTTTATTTCTCCATTCCGCGCGTGATCCTGACGATCATGGCGGCGGTTGAAAAGCTTGATCCCAACCTCGAAGAGGCCGCACGCGCGCTCGGCGCTGGTCCTTGGCGCGTGGTGCGCGACATCATCTTGCCGGCGCTTGCTCCGGCTTTCATTGCCTCCGGCGCAATCGCCTTTGCTACCGCAATGGGCGCGTTCGGGACCGCCTTTACGCTCGCGACCGACGTCGCCGTTTTACCGATGCTGATTTATACGGAATTCACGCTGTCCGCGAACATTGCGCTGGCCGCTGCGCTTTCTGTTGGGCTCGGATTGGTGACCTGGGCCATTTTGGCACTGGCGCGCAGTTATGGCGGCACCAGCATCGCGGCCGCCGGATGACCACTATGCGCGATCGCCTGATCTTTGGCGCACAGCTTGCATTTACAATTGTGGTCGCCGCCTTTCTGATCGTCCCCGCCGCGCTGTCCATGCTGGCCGGTGTTACGCTGAATTATTTCCGCGGCATTCAATCGGGTTTGACGCTGCAGTGGGTAATTCAGGTATGGCAGCTTTATTCGGATACGATATTCCGATCGCTTTTGATCGCGCTCGCCACGCTTGCCGTTACGTTAGTAGTCGGGATACCGGCTGCTTACGCGCTGCATTTGCGCAACGATCGGCTTTCCCGCGCGGTGGAAGAAGTCATCACGCTGCCGTTGGCCATCCCCGGTCTTGCGCTGGCTCTGGCGCTGCTCTTGACCTATGGCGGGTTCAGCGATTTCCGCCGTTCCTGGCTGTTCATTCTGGCCGGCCATGCCATTTTCACACTGCCATTTATGGTGCGTTCGGTGATGGCGGTGTTCGGCGCGATTGACGTTAAGACCCTCGACGAGGGAGCGGCATCGCTCGGGGCCTGGCCTTGGCGGCGGTTCCGCGATGTTATCGTGCCTAATGCAACCCCAGGCATTCTTGCCGGATCATTGATGGTCGTCACACTCTCACTCGGCGAGTTCAATCTCACTTGGATGCTGCACACGCCATTGACCAAAACCTTGCCGGTTGGTCTGGCCGACAGCTATGCGTCAATGCGCCTTGAAATCGCTTCCGCATACACGCTGGTGTTCTTCGTGATGATCATTCCCTTGCTCGTTGCGATGCAAATTTTTGCAAGATATCGCGGTAATCCGACGGTCCTGCCGCGATGAGCCTTGAGGCTTCCGGCAATCTCAATGGACACGGCGCGGCACTGCGTCTCGAGAACTGCGCAAAGACATTTGCCGATGGCACTCACGCACTTGAAACCGTCACACTGGATGTCGCACGCGGCGAGACCGTGGTGCTGCTTGGGCCCTCAGGCTGCGGCAAAACCACTCTGCTGCGCATTATCGCCGGACTGGAAACGCCGGACGCCGGCGGACGTGTGCTGTTCAACAAAACCGACGTGACGCGCGTGCCGATTGAGCGGCGCAACGTCGGCATGGTGTTCCAGTCCTATGCGCTGTTTCCAAACATGGATGTGGCGGAAAACATAGGCTACGGACTCAAAATCCGTGGCGTTAACGGCACCGAGCGCAATGCGCGCGTTGCCGAGTTAGTCGCGCTTACCGGCATTGAAGGCTTGGAGCGCCGCCGTATCGATCAGCTTTCAGGGGGCCAACGGCAACGTGTCGCGCTCGCCCGCGCGGTCGCGGTGCGGCCGAGTGTGCTTTTGCTTGACGAGCCGCTTACCGCACTCGATGCCGCGCTGCGCGAGCGGCTGCGCGGCGAACTTGACCGGCTGCTGCGCACGTTGGGGATTACGACCGTCTATGTCACCCACGATCAAAGCGAAGCGATGGCGCTCGGCGACCGAATCGTGGTGATGCGAAAAGGCGGAATCGCTCAGATCGGCACGCCGCGCGACATCTATTTTGCACCGGCGAGCCGTTTTGTCGCCGAATTTGTCGGCGCCGCGAATATTGTAGAGGCCGTCCACGACAATGGGTCACTGCTGCTTCCGGGCGGCAAATTTACCGTCGCAGGCGCCCATGGCGCGAGTTTGAAAGATCGGGTCCTGGTGATGATCCGCCCAGAATCGATCAAGATCGTCCCCACTGAAGGCGCCGAACTCCTCGGGCATGTCGAGACCGTGAGCTTCGTTGGTGACCGGCAAAAGGTTGCGATAAGCGGAATTGCCGCCAAACTTATCGTGGTCGATGCGCCGAATTCGGTTGCGCTCAAGATCGGCGACCGGATTGGATTGACGGTCGATCCAAGCGCCGTTCGTTTGCTGCCAGGAGATTTGCCGTGATCGGCGGAATCTCCGCGCCTAGCGTGCTGATCGCGCAGATCTCGGACTTGCACATCAAGCCGGTCGGCCTTCGCGCCTATCGGCGGGTCGACACCGCCGCGGCGCTGGCAAGATGTGTCAAAGAACTCAATCGATTTGCGCCCCGGCCGGATCTCGTCGTCATTTCGGGCGATCTGGTCGATGCCCCGTCAAAGGCCGCTTATGACAACCTTGTCGAGCTGCTGTCACCACTGGAGATTCCATTCGCCGCAGTGCCAGGCAATCATGATGATCGCGACTTGATGCGTACGGCGATACCTGATGGTTACGCGCGCGCAACCGGCGCTCTTCATTCAATGCGCGCTATACGTGAGGTCGATGTCGTGCTTCTCGATTCGGTCGTGCCGGGTTGTGACTACGGCACGCTCGATGCGGAAGCCCTCGCTTGGTTGGAGAGTGTTTTGGCGGCCTCTTCAGCGCGCGCGGCGCTTCTCTTCATGCATCACCCGCCATTCGTTACCGGGATCAGCCACATGGATCTGCAGAATTTGCGCAACGCTGATGATCTTGCCGCCATGTTGCGCCGTCATTCACGGGCGCGGCTGGTCGCAGCTGGACACGTGCATCGTGCCGCTCTGACTAGCTTCGCCGGCGCGGCAGCCACCATATGCCCCGCCCCCAATCATGCCGTGACGCTGGATCTCAACGCGCGTTGGCCGCCTTCTTTCGTGATCGAGCCGCCGGCATTTCACTTGCACGCCTGGGTTCCCGGCGGCGAATTCGGCACGACTGTCACCCATTGGGTTCCGATCGGTGATTTTGACGGTCCGCATCGGTTTTTCGATGACAGCGGCGAGCTTCTTTAGATCCTTGGGTTCGACCTCGAGCACGAACGTCACACTTTCGCTCGTTTCGCAGACGATTGGACGCGTGACTGGCGAAGGCCAGGCGACGAGGGGCGTTTGCCGATGAACGGCTCATTACTCGCGGAGCTCGACCACATTTGCGGTCAGTTCGCTCTTGCACTGCACAACTCGGAGCTTTCCGTCTACGCGATTCTCACATTGCTGCTTGTACTCGGAATTTTGTTGTTCCCGCCGCGGAACGATCCTGATCAAGCGTGACGGCCGGCGCGGAACCGCACTGGTTGTGGCGAGTTTACTGCTCAACAACTTGAGATGCGGAGCGCACATATGCTGAGCCTCGTCATTACCCTTTTGATCATCGCCATTATCGCCGGCATTTTAGGATTCGGCGGAATTGCAGGAGCGGCGGTGGGCATCGCGAAGATCGTATTTTTCGTCGCGCTGGTATTGTTTGTCATTTCGCTACTGTCGCATGGCCTGCGCGGCGGATTCGGCCGGCGGCTCTAGGCGGCTTTCGATCAACAGCCTTCGATCAGCGGACTTCAATTCCAGCCGCGCGGATCACTGTCGACCATTTTAACTCTTCCTGGTCGATCACCGCTGCATGCTGTTCCGGCGTGGTCGGTTCGGGCTCGCCGCCCTCGGCGATAATGCGCGCGCGGACCTCGTCGCTGGCGAGCGCCGCGCGTAATTCGTGGTTCAATCGCTCGATGATTGGGCGCGGCGTCCCTGCCGGCGCCAGCAAACCATAGGTTAACGTGGCATCGAAGCCGGGCAATCCAGATTCCGCGAGTGTCGGCAACGCGGGCATTAAGCTCGAATGTTTGCTCGAGGTCACCGCCAAAGCGCGGACATAGCCACCATCAAGCGCGGGCCGCGACACAGGGATCGGATTAAATCCAACTTTGACGAAACCGCCCATCATGTCCGTGATCAGCGGATTCGAACCCTTCTCGATGATCTGCTGCACCTGGACTCCGGCTTGCTGCGCGAACAACACGGAAGCGAGATAGTTGACGGTGCCGGCACCCGGGGTGGCCACTTGATAAGGCTCCTTGGCGGCCTTCATCAATGCGACCAGTTCACCGACCGTATGAACCTGTAAATCGCGATGAACGAGCAGCAGCGCTGGAGCTGACGCAATCAGCCCGAGTGGCGCGAAATCCTTACGCGGATCGTAACCGACATTACTGAAAATATGCGGACCGGTCGCCAGCGTCGAGGTATAACCGAGAATGATCGTGTAGCCATCGGGGGCGGCACGTGCGACTTCGCGCGTGCCAACCGTTCCGCTGGCGCCGGCATTGCGGTTTTCGATGACGATCCGCTGCCCAAGCGCAGCGCTCATCTTATCGGTAACGGCTCGCGCCATGATGTCGGTGGTTCCGGCGGGCGGCAGCGGAATGACAAGAACGATCGGCCGCGTCGGATAATTATCGGCGGCCATAGCCACGGAGACGGCCGTCGGCATGTCCGGCTGGATCGCGAGCAAAATCGCCGCCGCCAGTGCGCTAATCAGCGTTTCTCGTTGTGCCACGTTCTTCTCCACTTTTTCTTGCCGAACTCAGGTTTTGGTCATCGCGCCCAGTGACCGATCGACAGCGGCAATGGCGTGGGTGGTCGTAGTGTCGAACAGCGGTACGTCACTGCCTTCAAAATTGGCACGAATTCTGATCTGATATCGCATAGCGATCGTGACCGAAGCAAATCGAGCCAGCCGATCTGTTGGCGATTATCATCTCGATCACGCGGGCGCTGATACTTCCTGCCAGTCCGTGGCGCGTCCAACTCCTTCTGGCAACTTATGCAGTGGTTATTTTTGCGATATGCAAGGTCTGACATTCCCACGCTTGCTCAGCGCCATTTACGAAATAAAGAAACCTGATTGACGGCTCCAAGGCTCGCGACCGAGCCTGAGGCTGTTCGCTACGAAAATTGGTTTCTCGATCAGCCGAACGATCCCGGCCAGGTGGTTGCTATCAGGAGGAGGATCAAAAACGCCGTCAGTCGATCTGTGCAATGCCCGCCTTAGTGATGATGTCGTGATATTTCACGATCTCATCGGCCATGAATTTTTTGGACTGATCGAGCGTCATGTAAATGGCTTCGGCGCCTTGCTGGGCGAAGCGCGCACGTACGGCCGGGTCCTCGACCGCGGTTTTCAATGCGCTATTAAGCTTGGCAACGATCGCTGGCGGCGTACCGTGCGGCGCCAACAGTGCAAACCAGCCGGAGACGGCGTATTGCGGCAGGCCTGCTTCCTTCGAGGTGGGCACGTCCGGCAACGCCTCCAGCCGATTGGCGCCAGCGACGGCAAGCGCCTTCGCGCCTTTTGCCGCGAGCGCTGCCGAAATATTCGGATACCACTGAAATCCGAGTGGCACCTGGCCGGACATCAGATCCGGCATGTACTGGCCGATATTGCGATACGGAACATGGGTGATTTTCACGCCAGTGAGCTGAGCGAAGAACTCACCAGCAAGATGCTGGGAACTGCCAATGCCCACGGAGCCGTAATTGAGTTCGCCAGGATGTGCTTTCGCATAGGCGATCAGCTCCTGGAGATTATTCACCGGCAACTTGTTGCTGGCGACGACGACGATCGTGAAGGACGCGAATGGTGAAATGGTCACCAGATCTTTTTGCGGATCGTAATCGAGTTGCTTGTATAGCGTGACATTGGCGGCAACCGGGCCGGAGCCGCCGCCGACGATGGTATAGCCGTCCGGCGCGGCCTTGGCAGCATCGGCAGTGCCGTTATTGCCGCCGGCGCCGGGCCTGTTCTCGACGATGATCGGTTGGCCCAACGATTTTGACATGTGATCAAACAAGATGCGGCTAACAACGTCGCTGGCGCTGCCGCCGGCGAAGGGTACGATCGCCGTGATCGGTCGCGTCGGATAATCTTGCGCCCGCGCTGTATTGGCGGCGAGGAGGGTCATCGCCATAACAGCGCCGAGCTGGAGGGTTTTTTGCAAAGTGACCATTCGCTGTCCTTCAATGACTCGGAGGTGATTTCGGTGCGGAGCAGCAAAACCTGCTCTGCGCCCGGGCGCGCTTGTCGATCGCCGGATCAGGAAGAAGGCTGGTGGAAGTGCTTGGCCAAACCTTGCCAACCCTCAAAATAATCGTGTTGCAGCTCTGATGAGTCGATGGCATGGCGCGTGAGCCTCATGGCGTAGCGGCTTTCGAACATGAACGCCATCGTATCCTCGAGTTTGTGCGGTTTGAGTTCGGCGCGGCTCGCCCGTTCCCAGGTTTCGGCATCCGGCCCATGGGCGCTCATACAATTGTGTAGGCTGGCGCCGCCGGGCAGGAAGCCTTCCGCTTTGGCGTCGTAGACGCCCTGCAATAAGCCCATGAACTCGGTCATGGTGTTACGATGGAACCAGGGCGGCCGGAACGTGTCTTCGCCGACAAGCCAGCGCGGTGGGAAAACGACAAAGTCCACATTCGCGGTACCCGGCACATCTGATGGCGCAGTCAGCACCGTGTAGATGGATGGATCGGGATGATCGAAACTGACCGTACCGATCACCATAAAACGTGCCAAGTCGTATTTGTAAGGCGTCAAATTGCCGTGCCAGGCGACAACGTTGAGTGGCGAATGGTGCGTCTCCGCGGCCCATAAATTGCCCTGGAATTTCGCCACCACGATGCAACGCTCATTGATGTCTTCATAGGCTGCCACCGGAGACAGAAAGTCGCGCGGATTGGCAAGTCCGTTCGAGCCGAGTGGACCAAGCTCCGGCAGGCGAAACATCGGTCCGTAACTTTCGCAGATATAGCCGCGCGAGGGTCCGTCGAGCAGCTCGGCGCGAAAACGCAAGCCGCGGGGAATGACCGCGATTTCACCAGGCGCGGCTTCGATAATGCCAAGCTCGGTGACGAGGCGGGCCCGGCCCTGCTGCGGCACGATCAGCATTTCACCGTCCGCATTATAGAAACAACGGCCCGTCATCGAGCGATTGGCCGCGTAAACATGAATCGCAATACCGACCTGCATGGCCAAGTCGCCATTGCCGCCGAGCGTGACGATGCCTTCGACGAAATCCGTGGGTTTGTGGGGAACGGGTATTGGGCTCCAGCGGAGCTGCGTCGGCGTAGCATCGACATCGTTGAAGGGCGCTCCGCGGATCAGACCATTGTCGATGCGCCTATAGGGGCGATGCACGACCGAAGGCTGAATGCGGTAAGTCCAGGTCCGGCGATTTTCATGCCGCGGCGCCGTGAACGAAGTTCCGGAGACCAGTTCCGCATAAAGGCCGTGCGGCGGACGCTGCGGCGAATTGCGCCCCTCGGGCAGCGCGCCCGCGACTGCCTCGCTCGTAAAGTGGTTGCCGAAGCCAGACTGATAGCGAAGTTCGTTGGCCCTGCTCGACCTGCTCGAGCGCTCGGCGCGGCGCGGAACAGTTTGTTGTTTGCCGTCATTCATGGGAGGCCTGGATTAATCGCGCACGCAAAATCATTATTGAAAATCAGTCGCTTCGCTACCCGACACCTTGGGTCCACTTTACCGCAACGGGCTGCGGCTGGCGCTGCTTCACGGGCTCGGAGAGCTATTGGTAACAATCGTAACTAATTGCCGGCAACACGCAAGCAAGGCATCGCACTTCACTGCGTCGCAAGTTCCGACCGATCCGCGAGTTCCGCAATTCGCCTGGATGCCTCACAATATGCTCAAAAAAGCTGGCCGCTGCAGCGCCATGAGCGGGCCGCGACTGTCTCGATTCCGGCTCTGACGTTGCGGCGGGCGTTCGGCGTGGAGATCGCAATCGCAGTCATACCGAACACTTAAGGGTGGAGTGGGTTTTATCTGAATTTCCTATGCGGTCGCGCCGCCGGCCGCCGGAATTTAGATCCAACGCACTCCTCGAGGGGAAATCTCTCATCGCCGCCTCAAAATGCGAGGCGGCCCATGCGCGGCGCGCTAGCCACGACAAGCATCGAAGCGCGTAAGTTCAAACAAACGCCTCCGCTCCTAGAGCATGATCCTGAAAAGTGGATACCGGCTTTCGGAAAAGATCATGCTCAAACCATAAGCTAAAGCGAAATGTCGATACAGCAAAAATTATTTCTCTTTAGGCCGCCACCGTGGCCGTTGCGCCGCGCCGCATGGCAAGCGCCACGATCCGGTGCAATAAATCCGGATAGCTGATGCCGACATGACGTGCGGCGGTGGCGAATTCCTGGCTTTCGGCGATTTCAGGATTCGGATTGGCTTCCAGAAAATACGGTGTGCCGTCAGCTGCAAGGCGGAAATCGATCCGGGCATAGCCGTCGAGCTCAAGTGTCCGATAAATGCGCTTCGCCAGGCGCTGAATGTGCAGCGCCAATTCCGGCGCGAGATCCTTGGCGGGGCCATGCAGAATGCCACGGCGCTCCTGGTAATCGGGGTCGTGCTTGACCTTTTCGGTGGCGATCAGCCAATCGCCCTGCGGCATGTTTTTGAATTGCAGCTCCCAGACTGGAAGCACCAGCAAACGTTCATTGCCCACGATGCCGACATAGATCTCGCGGCCCTCGATATATTGCTCGGCAATGGCGGCGGTGCCGATACGTTCGTGGATGAAGTTGACGCGCTCGACGAGTTTTTCATCGCTGTCGACGACCGAGGCCTGCGAAATGCCATACGAAGCGTCTTCGTTGATGCTCTTGACGATCAGCGGCAAAGCCAGCCGGGACGGCCGCTTCACCTTGCGACGCATCGGAAACACAGCGAAGTCCGGCACTGGAACGCGGTGATATTGGACCAGCGTCTTGGACAGATCCTTGCCGCGTGCCAGCATTAAACCGCGCGGATTACAGCCGGTATAAGGCACGCGCAAGAGCTCAAGATAGCTCACGACGTTCTGATCGTAGATCGCCTCGCCGTGAAATTGCTCGAGCAAAGTGAAGACGACATCCGGCTTCCAGGCTTCGATATCGTCGCGGATCGGCTTGAGCTCGTCATGCACGCCAAGTGGCCGCACCTCGTGCCCGGCGGCACGCAACGTGTTCACCACGTCGTATTCGGTTTTCCAAACGTTGATTTCTTGTTCGCTAAAACCTTTGCTCGAGTCCGGAGGAATCAGGTCCGGGTGGACGAGCACCAGGACGCGAAGCCGTTTCATAATGCGATCCACTTGCGCCGCGACGGACCGAACAATGTATGCATGGTTTTGGCGGTCAACAGCACTGTGAATTCCATGATCAGTTTGCGTTCGTGACCGATCGCGCGCAAATTTAGCTCGCGGCAGCGCTGAATCATGTCGTCAAGCACCGCGTCAAAAGTGAGCTGATACTCCCCAGTCCATTTCGCGACCAGCTCGCGGACGCTGGCGCGATTCCGTCTGATGAAGGATGAAGCCGCCTCCCGGCGATGATGCCGCGGATCGTCGGAAAACAGTCGCCGTAAATCGCGATCATAGGTCTTGGGCGTATCGACAAGATAGAGGGAGCGTTTCTTTCTGTAGTAGTCGCCGAGCGTTTGGGTGAGCGTGCCGAGCGGGTCGACTTTTTCCCGATGTGTAAGCGTTGGCCGCTTGCCGCCGATCTCATCCATGAGTTCGTCGACATATTCGAGCTTCTTGAGCGCGGGCCAATCGGCGTACCGCGTGCGCCAGTGCGAACGCGGTCGCAGCCATACCGCAAAAGTCTCGGCGAAATCCTCGTCGGGATGGCTTTGCGCATACCACAGTCGTAAATTTTGGACATGGTTGCGGCTTGCGGGATTGGCGCGGTAATAGCGCGGATAGCGTTTTGACGATGGGCCGAACAGCTGCTGCCAACGCCGGCGGCGATAAAGCTGATAGGCGTGGGTCACCACATGTCCGCATTCATGACGCAGAATGCGCATGCATTCGGACCAGGTTCCACCCTCGACTTCGAGGATCATTTTCTTTTCCAGCTGCATCAGGCGGGGATGCGCCAGATAGAATGGAATGGCGATGCCCGGGGTGTTTTCCGGGCTGAACCATTCGCTCGAAATCCAGGCATGTGGCCGCACGCGAATATCGTGCTGGTCAAGCTCGCGATAAAGCGCGTCAAGGCAGCTCTCGAGCCAGGTTTCCTCGACCGTGACCCTGAGATCCTTGAGCCGGACCTCAAGCAGCTCGTCGTCGGTCAGAGACGCCCAGGGATATTTCCGACGCGGCATGGTGCTAAGAGACCGTTAAGAGTGACCGACCGATCGTGTCACGGCGCACCGAAGGCTACAACGGGCGACCCGGATTCTGGTGCAGTTTTGAACATCAACGACTCGGATCGGCCCGTAAGCCGAGAGTCAGATCGGTCGAGAGCCAGATCGGGATAAGAGCCGGCTGTGGCAATCCGGTGCCACCGAAGCGGGATAGCCCTCCTCACTGTTCGCAGCTGCAATAGCGACGATTTCAGCCAGTCGCAGCAGCGTGTCGGCGTGGCTTTGCCGGGTATCCGAGCCCGTTGCACCGGCTCGCGCCAGCCGGCGAGCGTCGCTGCGGAATGGATTTGCTAAAGCGGCGGCGTCGAAGTTGACCGGCCGGGTACGCATATCAGCGGCGAAGACAGGGTAACGACTCGCGGCCACTAATTCGCCGCGTTGAATGGCTTTAACCGTTTGCCCATCCCATTCGGCACCATCGGCACCGCGGGATGCTTCCCGAATCGTGTCTCGTCATAGACCAGCGCGCCTCCCGCGAGTGCGCCCAGGGAATAACTCATCGAATAGTGCATCAAATATCCCATGGAATATTTGGTTATCTGCCCGCTCATGTCTTTTCTCGCCGAACACTTTGCCGCCGAATGATAGCCACGGAGCAAGCATGCCGGACGACAAAAGGGACGATCCCGCCTTCCTCTATTTTCCGAGCAATTACCGCTGGTCGATGGGACTTTTGATCTGCCTGTCCGCAGCGCCTTGGACCGGCATCGAAATCGATGAGGTCAACCGGGTCGGCCGTGCGCTCGCGGACAAGGTGGGCGACGACACCGCTTGGTTTGAGGAATGGGCAGGGATGGGCGAGAAGATCGAGGCTCGCGGCCGCGACGCCCTGCGCGCCGGCCACAAACTGACGGCCGCCTCCTGCTTCATGCGCGCAACGCGCTATTACCAGACCGGCGAACGCTTCATTCATCCGCGCTCGCAGCGGAGCATGGACATCTACGCGCACTCGGTGAAGCTCTTTAAGGACGCGGCTGCGCTGATACGCCGCCCGCGCATCGAGCCGGTCGAAGTCCCTTACGAGAATACGAGCTTACCGGCGCTGCTGGTTCACCCCGATCCGGAAGCGGCGGGCACACGGCCGGCGCCAGCGATGGTTTTTTTCGACGGTTTCGACGTCACCAAGGAGTTGCAATACGGCTATGGCATTCCCGATCTCGCCGCGCGCGGGGTCGGTTGTCTCAATGTCGACGGCCCGGGCAATGGCGAGAGCGTCCGCTTTCGCAATCTGCCGCTCATCGCCGAGACCGAGAACTACGCAACGCCCGCCTACCGATATCTCGCCGCGCGGCGTGAGTTCGATCCAAATCGGATCGGGGTCATGGCGCTATCGCTTGGCGGCTATTACGCACCGCGCGCCGCCTCGCTCGAGCCGCGTTTTGCCTGCTGCGTCGCTTGGGGCGCCCAATGGGATTATCACGAGATTTGGGCGCGTCGTTTGGAAGAGCTCGATTCCGGCAAGGTATTGTCGCTTTCGGTGCCGCCTGAGCATCTGCAATGGGTGCTGGGCGTTTCCGATCGTGCCGCCGCGCTCAAAAAACTCGAAGGTTTCCGGCTTGACGGCATCGTGCAAAAAATGACCTGCCCGTTCTTGCTGTTGCATGGCGCCGGTGACGAGCAGATTCCGCTTGAACTGGCCGAAAAGCTTTTTGAGGCGGCAGGGTCCAAACAGAAGGCACTCAAAATCTTCAGCCGCGAAGAAGGCGGCTTTCATCATTGCCAGGTCGACAATGTCACAATCGGCGTACACTACATGTTCGACTGGATCGCCGACGTGTTGAGTGCCGGCAAATAAGCCGTCGCGGTGAATAAGACGAAGACTTTCGGGTTTCCCAGAGACAAATTACGAGCCGCGCGGTGGCGACGCACCAACAAAATGCTCGATACGACGAAGCGTCTGTTCGATCACACCCGCGGCGTGCGGACCAATGTCGAGACCTTCCTGCGCCACGTGAGAAGCGCGTAACGGTTCAAGCGGCGAGCATTTTTTGCACTTCGGTAACAAGCTCGCGCAGGTGTATCGGCTTTGACAGAACTTTGGCGTGTTTGGGAGCGCTCGAGTCCGAATTGAGCGCTACCGCGGCAAAGCCGGTGATGAACATTATCTTGATATCGGGGTCAAGTTCGGCGGCACGGCGGGCGAGTTCGATGCCGTCCATTTCCGGCATGACGATATCGGTAAGCAGAAGTTCGAAAGGTTCCTCGCGCAATCGCTGATAGGCAGCGAGACCGTTGTCGTAGGATATCACCTCGAATCCGGCATTCTGCAGCGCCTTCACCAGGAAGCGCCGCATATCGATGTCGTCTTCGGCAAGCAGGATTTTGGACATGTCCAAGCCAACCCGGCTTTCGCCGGCCCCCTGCATCCCATAAGCCGGACGCCAGGTAAACATCGGGTGAAAGAACGCCGCGGTAACCGCGATAAACGGGCGACCCGGCCGCGGCAGTGAATGGCCTTGGCAAGCCCCGGCGCGTATGGAAAATAGTCGAAACGGCACATTACGAGTCGAGGAAAGCCCCGCCAGCGTCATGCCGGAATTGCAGGACGAATTCGACCCCCCGTTCGAAGCCCTGGAGCCGGCGGAGTGCCGCGGTCCCCTATTATTCAACTCGCCGCATAGCGGGCGCGTTTATCCGCGTGAATTCTTGCTGACTTCGCGGCTCGATCTGGCGACGCTGCGGCGCTCGGAGGACTCCTTCGTCGGTGAATTGATCGAAGGCGTGGTGACGCGCGGCCATCCCGTGGTCCGGGCGCATTTTCCGCGCTGCTATGTCGACGTCAATCGGGAACCTTATGAGCTGGATCCGCGGATGTTCGAAGGCCGCCTGCCGCCGTTTGCCAATACCCGCTCAATGCGGGTGGCGGGCGGGCTTGGTACGGTCGCGCGTGTGGTCGGTGACGCCCAGGAGATTTACGATCAGCGTATTGCGGTGGCGGAAGCGATGCGGCGCATCGACGGGCTTTACAAGCCTTATCATCGTGCGCTGCGGCGGGTGTTCATGCGATTGCAACGTGATTTTGGCGCTGCCATCTTGATCGACTGCCACTCGATGCCATCGAGCACGAGCGGCCGGGATGAGCGCCCGCGGGCCGATCTTGTGCTCGGCGATCGCTATGGCACGAGCTGCGTCGGCATTGTGCCGGAAGCAATCGAGCAGTGCATGCGCGGCTTTGGATACACCGTGAGCCGCAATAAGCCCTATGCCGGCGGCTTCATCACCGAGCATTACGGCAACCCGACCGCCGGGCTGCATGCAATTCAGCTCGAAATCAACCGCGCCCTTTACATGGACGAGCGTCGCTATGAGCCCTCGGCTTCGTTCGCCAAACTGGCCTACGAATTCGAGGTGCTGGCCGACCGGCTCGTCGAAATCCCAATTGAAGAACTGCGGCCCTATCGCGCCGCCGCCGAGTAGTCGCGGCGAAGAAAAGAAAAAGGGCCGCCCACCTTACGGGAGCGGCCCAAGTCTAGGGAGGAAACGCCCAAGGAGGGCGACGGTGGCGCGAGAGAGTCTCGCGCTACCGCACTGCAGCAACATACACTGCGCCGCACAAAATTCAAGGCTGAACGGCCGCACATAAGCAATTTTTCCCACAGAATTAGGAGGAATTGTGCATATTTATCCAGCAATTGAAAAATGTATAAGTGAAATCAGCTATTTATGTTCAAGCGCCAGATTGCTTAAAACTTCGCCAGTTGTCATTTTGACACACGGCAGAGACCAAGATCCTGAATTTAGAACATTATCGCCGCCGGCGGCCAAGTTATGCGCGGCATTTCAGGGACTGTGATGACGGCGATCGACTTTACCGCCTTTGTGGACGAGCTCGCTGCCATTTCCGGCGAGACCATTCGGCCGTTTTTTCGGAGCGCCCTGGGCATCGAAAATAAAAGCCGCACCGGCGGGTTCGATCCGGTAACCGCCGCCGACCGTGCCGCCGAAGCAGCGATGCGCACGCTCATCAGACGGACATTTCCAGAGCACGGCATCGTCGGCGAAGAATTCGGCGCCGAGCATCCCGACGCGGAATACGTTTGGATCCTCGATCCGATCGACGGAACCAAATCGTTCATTTGCGGCATGCCGATGTGGGGGACGCTGATTGCTTTAACCCGCCGCGGCGAACCGATTTACGGCATGATGCACCAGCCGTTCACGCGCGAGCATTTTTCCGGCGACGGACGCGGCGCTCGCTACCGCGGACCGGCCGGCGATCGAAACTTAACCGTGCGCGCCTGCGCTTCAGTCCAGGACGCTGTGATGTGTACGACCAGTCCACTATTGATGAAGTCCGGTGACCGTCAATGCTTTCAACGGGTCGAGCACGTGGTGCGCCTATCGCGCTATGGCGGTGATTGCTATGCCTACTGCGTGCTTGCGGCCGGTCACATTGATCTCGTCATCGAAACCGAGCTCAAACCGCACGATGTGCTGCCGCTAATCCCGATTATCGAAGGCGCCGGCGGGATCATCACGACCTGGGAAAATGACCGCCCGCATCAGGGCGGACGAATCGTGGCGGCCGGCGACAAACGCGTCCACGCGCAAACGCTCGAACTATTGAATGGTTGACGCCACGGCTTCAATGCCGCGTGGCGTGGTTCGCAATCTCAATAGAGCGGCGTGCCTGGAATGAACGCGTCAAACGCCGCCCAAAATTGCGAACGGAAACGATCTTGTTCCATTAGCAATTCGTGCTGCGCGCCGACGATGACCAGATGCGAGCCGGCGCGCAACATGCCGGCAAAATCTTCAATCGCGGCGTTCGAGACCACCTGATCATTGCCGCCGGCTACGATCAGCAGCGGTTGGCGAATCCGCGCTGGATAACGTGGTTCGCGCAACGCGCGCATCGAGCGGAATGCGGCATCGCACCAAGCGACAGTCGGCGCTCCGAGCGCGAGCGCGGGCTCTGCCTCGATAGTCGCGGCGTTGCGGGCGTAGCGCACCGGATCGGACGTGAGAATGTTACCGAGAAAGGGGCGCGATTCGACGATGGTGGTGTCGGTCCTGGGAACGTACATCCCACCCAATCCGGCAAGGCGTAGCGCGCGGACGATGATCCAACCGGTCCCCATGGAATAATCTACGCCGCCGAGCGCGATCAGCGGCGCGATCAGCACCATGCGGTCGAACCATTGCCGGCCGCGATGCGCGGCGCGGAGGAGAACGTTGGCGCCAGTGGAATGACCGATGGCGAAGAGCGGCGGCGGACAATCCGGCAAGACGATTTCACGCATGAAGGTTTCGAGGTCGAGATCATATTCGGTGAAACTCCGCACATAGCCTTTGCGGCGATCGGACAGCGCACGGTCGGAGAGCCCCTGCCCGCGCCAGTCGAGCGCCGCGACCGCGAACCCGCGTGCGCGTAAATCGCGGACCGTCTCGAAATATTTTTCAATCCATTCCGAGCGACCTTGGAAGATGCACACGGTGCCGCGGCGGCCGGCCGGAGGCAGCCAGCGGGCGAAACGCAGAGTCACACCGTCAGGCGTCTTGAGCGCGCCGGCGATAAAATTGTCGGGAACCGGGTTTGCGGGAATGGAGATAAGCTTCATGAAATTTCGGGCGAGCAGTGACCTTCGCTTATAGCAGCCTGCAAAGCCGCTCAATGTGGGGCGTTACAAATAGCTCAGAGGCGGCCCAGAAGGCTCGCCACATGATTTTCCGTATTTATGAATTGCTCTATTTTGTCGTTAAAACAATAGGTTATGTGCTCTTGCGAGCTCGGAAAGGGAACCCCATATGAAGCTCGCGCAGGCCATCCAAGCTGCGCATTCAAAGGCTCGGCCCAGTGGGCGGGCCATCCGCATGTCGCTTCAGAAGGAGGATATGCCATGCGAGCTTTCGACTTAGCACCCCTTTATCGTTCCACTGTCGGTTTCGACCGTCTGTTCTCGATGCTCGATCACGGCCTCGAGGGCGCGGCTCCTGGTTATCCGCCCTACAATATTGAGCGGACCGGCGAAAACGCCTACCGCGTGTCGGTGGCGGTCGCCGGATTCAATGAGCCGGAGCTTTCAGTCGTGGCGAAAGAAGACACGCTGACGATCCGCGGCGAAAAGAGCACCAAGGAGGAAGAGAGGCGCGGTGAAGTACTCTATCAGGGCATTGCGGCGCGCACCTTCGAGCGCGTGTTCCAGCTCGCCGATTTTGTCCAGGTTAAGGGCGCGAGCCTCGAGAACGGTCTCTTGCACGTTGACTTGGTGCGCGAGATCCCCGAGGCGAAAAAGCCGCGCACTATCCCGATCAATGGCAAGGCCAACGGCTCGACCGTGATCGAGACCCAGAAAGCCGCCTAACGGTCTTTCCTGAAAATCAGACAGGCGCCCCGGTTTTCGGGGCGCCTTTTTTGATTCACGGCAAGGCTTCAGTCACTGCCGTCAGTCGTTGATCGGGGGAGTGATCGAAGGCTTACTCGGCGAGCTCGATGGCTGCGAAGTTGGCGGAAGTGGTGCGCCGATCGCAACATCCGGTCTGGCCATCGGCTTTCGTTCACCCGCGCCTGGCGCTTCGAGACTTGCCGGCCGGGGCCGCGGCAGCGGTACGAGACCGATCCCGGTAAAATGCGACTGCTCGCTCGGTGGTGATTTGGATGCGCCGACATAAGGCGGCCGGCCGTACGTGGGCTCGTTATCATCGAGATCGTTGGGTGGCGGGTGAGGCGGCGCAGCGAGGCGCCCATAAACCAGCGGTGGGTAAGGCCCCGGAGCGTAAGGACCATAAAGCCCAGGACCGGAAACGATGCGATTAGCGTCACGAATGGCGCCAGATCGTGCGTCCACCACCACGCGCATGGCGACGCCGCGAAAATCGATGGCACGCACAACGTAGGTCGTGCCCTCCCGCAATGGCGGCGCTAACGGATCGAACCCGGCGGCGCGTACGGTCCGCAGAATCTCATATGGCGGGACGAAGCCGCGAAGCGGCGGTGACTGCGGACTTGACGGCGATGGGCCTGACGAAGATTGGGCTAAGCTGAAGCCGGCGGCCAGTACGCAAAATGCGAACACGGCTGCGAATAGTCTCAGCACGACCAAGGCCCCTCCCCCATTTACCCGCCACCCGTGAGATGAGCCTCAAATTGGGGCGACCCTTAGGCGTGTGACAGACCTTGCGCAGAGGTTGACGAACCGGTCGATGTCGTCGTCTCCGGTCGCGAACGAGGTAACAAGCCGCACCAGGACATTGTCGGCGCCGATGCCCAAGCTGTCGCTCGAGCGAACATAATAATTTGCGCCGGCCGCCTTGAGCTTGGCGTCGAGCGCGCGCGGCAGCGTGACGAGATTGGCTTCAACTGGCCACACCGGCCTCATGCCGATCGCAGTGAGTGCATCCGCCAATTTGCTGGCCATAGCATTGGCGTGGCGTGCGAGCGTCAGCCAACGATTGTCGTCGAGGTAGGCCAGGAACTGCGCGGCGATGAAGCGGTGTTTTGATAGAAGGTGACCGCCGCGCTTGCGGCGCTCGCCAAAGCATGCCGCAGCAGCCGGATCGAAGAAGATCACAGCCTCCGCGGCCAATGCGCCGCCCTTAGTGGCGCCAAACGACAAGACATCGACCCCGGAGCGCCAAGTCATCTCGGCAGGGGTGGTGTTGAGCCGGACAAGCGCATTGGCAAACCGTGCGCCATCCATGTGCGCCGCGACCGCGCAATTTCGGCAAGCGCGGAAATTTCGCGCACCCGGTAAATTGTGCCGGCCTCAGTCGCCTGGGTGAGCGACAGTGCCGCAGGAATCACCTGATGCGGACTGTGCCCGCCGTAACCTGCGAGCGCCTCTCGCAAGCCTTCTGAGGTGATTTTACCGCCCTCGCCTGCGAGCCCAACGAGTTTGATGCCGTGTCCGAAGAATTCGGGGGCGCCGCATTCGTCGGTGGCGATGTGCGAGTTGGCGTGACAGAGAACAGCGGCCCACGGCGGCGAGATTTGCGCCAGGGCCAGCGCATTGGCTGCCGTGCCCGTTGGCACGAGGAAAGCGGCCACTTCACGCTCGAAGATGTCGCAGAACCGGCGCTCGAGCGCGTGCGTCCAGTCATCATTGCCATAGCCGCGTGCATAACCATGGCTCGCCTCAATCAGTGCGTCGAGAATGGCAGGTGTGACCGGCGCCGTGTTGTCGCTGGCGAAATTCATTGCGTTGGGACCCAGCGGGGGACCGCGCGTACGCGCAACGCACGGCGTGATGGCTCTTAACGGTGCCTTGTGCTCTCCTTCTCCCCCTTGCGCAAGATGGACTCCAGCCTGTTGCGATATCGGTGGCGGCTCTGCATTGCGCTCCCAGCCATCCCGTGATCCACTTCGAGAGCGGAACAGTGGTGAGCGTGACGTGTTGGGCCGAAAGGCGCCTTTTCCGCCGGCTTATTCTGCCGCGCGGCTTGTATTGACGCCGGGAATTTGCCATGTTTCGCATAGGACAGCATTGCTGTCCCAATTATGATCCCAAAGTGCGCGGTCGGTTGAAATCCGACGAGACGCGCGGATCGGCTGCCGGGTGGCGAGGGCGCGCCGGACGGCGGCAAGAGCTAGCAACCCGCGGCCGTTAAGCGGATCGAAGGTTGCCTCCAGGATGAGTTGGTCGCCCTGGCGCAGGATGCGGCAATCCTGCGCGGGCTGTTGTGCGCCGGACCCCCGACAACCGAGCGTTTCGGGGTCCTGCGAGGAGCGCGTGGACGATGACCACGTCTGGTTTCGGTTTGTTTGATCCGACGCTGGAAAAGGATTCCTGCGGCGTCGGCTTTATTGCCGATATCAAAGGACGAAAGTCGCACAAGATCATCGAAGATGCGCTGACGATCCTCGTTAACTTGGAGCATCGCGGCGCGGTCGGCGCAGATCCACGCGCCGGCGACGGCGCCGGTATCCTAGTGCAGGCGCCGCATAAGTTTCTCGCCAAAAAGGCCGCCGCGCTTGGCATCAGGTTACCGCCGCCCGGGCACTACGCGGTCGGCGCATTGTTCATGCCGCACGACGCGGCGTGGCGGCAGGAGATTATGGACACCTATGCCGCCGTGGCGGCGCAGGACGGTATGGCTGTGCTCGGCTGGCGCGATGTGCCGACCAACAACTCGACGCTCGGTGAATCGGTCAAACCGACTGAGCCGGTGCATATGCAGGTCTTCATCTCGCGTGATCCCAAGGTCGCCTCGGAAGATGAATTCGAGCGGCGGCTTTACATTTTGCGCAAGACCATCTCGAGCACGCTTTACAGCAGACGCGCGCGCAGCACGTCAAACTATTATCCGGTCTCGATTTCGTGCCGCACGCTGATCTACAAAGGCATGTTCTTGGCCGATCAGCTCTGCACCTACTATCCCGATCTGCACGATCCGGACTTCGAAAGCGCCTTGGCGCTGATCCACCAACGCTTCTCGACCAACACCTTCCCGACTTGGTCCCTGGCGCATCCTTACCGGATGATCGCGCATAACGGCGAGATCAACACGTTGCGCGGCAACAACAACTGGATGGCGGCGCGGCAGGCCTCGGTGTCGTCGCCCAAATTCGGCGCTGACATCAGTAAATTGTGGCCAATCTCGTATGAAGGCCAATCCGACACTGCCTGCTTCGACAACGCGCTCGAATTCTTGGTGATGGGTGGCTATTCGCTCGCGCACGCCATGATGATGATGATTCCGGAGGCCTGGGCAGGCAACCCGCTCATGAGCGACGAGCGTCGTGCCTTCTATGAATACAACGCGGCGCTGATGGAGCCTTGGGATGGGCCGGCGGCGATCGCATTCACCAACGGCCGCCAGATCGGCGCCACGCTCGACCGCAATGGCTTGCGCCCGGCGCGCTATCTGGTCACCCGCGACGATCGGATCATCATGGCCTCCGAGACCGGCGTGTTGCCGGTCCCCGAACCAGACATCATCGCGAAATGGCGCCTGCAGCCGGGCAAGATGCTGCTGGTCGACCTCGACCAGGGACGACTCATCCCCGACGATGAGCTCAAGGCGGAATTGGCGCGCAGCCATCCCTATCAGGAGTGGCTCGAGCGCACGCAAATCGTGCTCGAAAATCTGCCGCCAGTATCCGAGGCTGCGCCGATCTCGAACTTATCGTTGCTCGATCGACAGCAGCTGTTTGGCTACACCCAGGAAGATCTTAAGCTCCTGATGACGCCTATGGCCACCACCGGCGAAGAAGCCGTAGGCTCGATGGGCAATGACACGCCGATCTCGGCGCTCTCGGACCGGCCGAAAGTCTTGTTCACATACTTCAAGCAGAACTTCGCGCAGGTGACGAACCCCCCGATCGATCCGATCCGCGAAGAGTTGGTGATGAGCTTGGTCTCGATCATCGGACCGCGTCCGAATCTCTTCGATCTTGAGGGTTCGTCAAAGAAAAAACGTCTTGAGGTTCACCAGCCGATCCTCACCAATGCCAACCTGGAAAAAATTCGGGCAATTTCCGAGCTCGGCGATCATTTCCGGTCGCTAACGCTTGATGCGACGTGGCGCGCGGAATCGGGCGCTCCGGGGATGGAGCCAGCAATCGACGAACTGTGCGCCAAGGCCGAAGCTGCAGTCCGCGACGGCGTCAATATTATTATCCTTTCCGACCGCCGCGCCGGCGCCGACCGGATTCCGGTACCGTCGCTGCTGGCGTGCGCCGCCGTGCATCATCATCTGATCCGCGAGGGCCTGCGAACATCGGTCGGCTTGGTCGTCGAGTCGGCCGAGCCGCGCGAAGTGCATCACTTCTGCTGCCTTGCCGGTTACGGCGCCGAAGCGATCAATCCGTATCTCGCCTTCGAAACGCTCGCGGCAATGAAGAATGAATTGCCGCAGAAGATTGATGAAAAAGAGGTCATCAAGCGTTACATCAAATCGATCGACAAAGGACTGCTCAAAGTGATGTCCAAGATGGGCATCTCAACTTATCAGTCCTATTGCGGTGCGCAGATTTTTGATGCGGTTGGGCTGAAATCTGATTTCGTCGCCAGGTATTTCACGGGTACCGCAACCCGAATCGAAGGCGTCGGTCTTGCCGAGATTGCCGAAGAGACGGTGCGGCGGCATCGCGATGCGTTCAGCGACGCACCGATCTATCAATCCATGCTCGACGTCGGCGGCGAATATGCGTTTCGCGTGCGCGGCGAAGAGCACGTCTGGAATGCTGCTACGGTATCCGCGTTGCAACACGCGGTGCGCGGTAATTCTTTTGAGAAGTATCGGCAGTTCGCCCGTCAGATCAACGAACAGTCGCAGCACCTCTATACGATCCGGGGCCTGTTCAGCGTTAAATCGGCCGAGGAGGACGGCCGCCGCCCGGTCGCCATCGAGGAGGTCGAGCCAGCGAAGAACATCGTCCGGCGCTTTTCGACCGGCGCGATGTCGTTCGGATCGATCTCGCGCGAGGCGCACACGACGCTCGCCATTGCCATGAACCGCATCGGCGGCAAATCCAATACCGGCGAGGGCGGCGAGGAAGCGGACCGCTTCAAGCCCTTACCGAACGGCGACTCGATGCGTTCGGCGATAAAGCAGGTGGCGTCGGGGCGCTTCGGCGTGACCGCCGAATATTTGGTCAACTCCGACGTGATGCAGATCAAGATCGCGCAAGGCGCCAAGCCTGGCGAAGGCGGGCAACTCCCTGGGCACAAAGTCGATAAGATCATCGCCAAGGTGCGCCACTCGACGCCCGGCGTCGGCCTGATTTCGCCGCCGCCCCATCACGACATTTATTCGATCGAGGACCTAGCGCAGCTCATCTTCGATCTGAAAAACGTCAACCCGCAGGGCGACGTGTCGGTCAAGCTCGTGTCCGAAGTCGGTGTCGGCACGGTCGCCGCCGGCGTCTCCAAAGCGCGTTCCGATCACGTCACCATCGCCGGCTTCGAGGGCGGCACCGGCGCCTCGCCGCTCACTTCGATCAAGCATGCCGGCTCGCCGTGGGAGATTGGACTTGCCGAGACCCATCAGACACTCGTCGCCAACCGGTTGCGCGGCCGCATCGCCGTGCAAGTCGACGGCGGTATTCGCACCGGCCGCGACGTCGTGGTTGGCGCGCTCCTTGGCGCCGACGAATTCGGCTTTGCCACCGCGCCGCTGATCGCCGCCGGCTGCGTCATGATGCGCAAATGCCATCTCAACACCTGCCCGGTCGGCGTCGCCACCCAGGATCCGGTGCTACGCAAGCGCTTCCGCGGCCAACCCGAGCACATCATCAATTATTTCTTCTTTGTCGCCGAAGAAGTGCGTGAATTGATGGCCGAGTTGGGTTTCCGCACGTTCAACGAGATGATCGGGCAGATGCAAATGCTCGATCGCCGCGACTTGATCGCCCACGCCAAGGCAAGCGGGCTCGATTTCTCGAAGTTATTCATGAAGCCGGACGTGCCCGCGGATGTCGCAATTTTCAATTGCGAGCGGCAGGACCATAAGATCCGCGATGTGCTCGATCGCAAGCTGATCGCGCAATCGCAGCCAGCGCTCGAGCGCGGTGAGCCGGTACGCGTGTCGTTACCAATTCGCAATACCGATCGCACAGTCGGCGCCATGCTGTCGGGCGAAATCGCCAAGCGCTACGGCCACGAGGGCCTGCCTGCGGACACGATCGTCGCGCGATTTAGCGGCACCGCAGGACAAAGCTTCGGCGCGTTTCTCGCTCATGGCATAACCTTCGAGCTTGAGGGCGACGCCAACGATTATCTCGGCAAGGGGCTTTCCGGCGGCCGCATCGTAGCGCGCCCCCCGGTCAATTCTGGAATCGTCCCGGAACGGTCGATCATCGTCGGCAACACGGTGCTGTACGGCGCCATATCCGGCGAATGCTACTTCCGCGGCGTGGCCGGGGAGCGCTTTGCGGTCCGCAATTCCGGGGCGATCGCGGTCATCGAGGGCGCCGGCGACCATTGCTGCGAATATATGACCGGCGGCATCGTGGTGGTGCTTGGCTATACCGGCCGCAATTTCGCCGCCGGCATGTCGGGCGGCATCGCCTATGTACTGGACGAGGACGGCAGCTTTAATTCACGCTGCAACCTGGCGATGGTTGATCTTGAACCGATGCCGGAGGAAGAGGACATCAACGCCAAGATCTTCCACCACGCGCGTGATCTCGAAGCCCACGGCCTGGTCGACATCATGTCCGACATGAGCCGTTTCGATGGCCATCGGCTGCATCATCTAATCAGCCGACATGCGCGCTTTACCGGCTCGGCGCTTGCCGCCAAGATATTGAATGACTGGACCAGCTGGTATCCGAAATTCCGCAAGATCATGCCGGTCGAATATCGCCGGGCGCTCAACGAGCTCAAGGGCGCAGCCATTGCGGCGGAGTAACTCGCACAAGATCGCCAACAAACTGCCAGCAATAGAGAGCGTCTTTGGGCAAGATCACCGGCTTTCTTGAATATCCCCGCGAGGATCGTGACTACCAACCGGTCGCTGAACGCATTCGGCACTGGCGGGAATTCATTTTGCCGCTGCCCGAGAAGGAGCTTGTGACTCAAGCAGCACGTTGCATGAATTGCGGCGTGCCTTATTGCCAGGGCACCGGCTCCCTCGCACCGGGCACGCCGGGCTGTCCGGTCAATAATCAGATCCCCGATTGGAACGACCTCGTCTATATGGGCAATTGGGAAGAAGCCGCGCGCAATCTGCACTCGACCAATAATTTTCCGGAAGTCACGGGCCGAGTGTGTCCGGCGCCGTGCGAGGCATCGTGCACGCTCAACATCGACGAGAATCCGGTCACCATCAAATCGATCGAATGCGCGATCGCCGATCGCGCCATCGCCGAAGGGCTGAAACCCGAGCCGCCATCCGAACGGACTGGAAGAAAGGTTGCGATCGTCGGTTCCGGGCCGGCCGGCCTTGCCTGCGCGCAGCAGCTTGCCCGAGCCGGGCACGACGTTCATGTTTATGAGCGCTGGGCCAAGGCTGGCGGGCTCCTGCGTTATGGCATCCCCGATTTTAAGATGGAGAAGCACCACGTCGATCGCCGCGTAACGCAAATGGAGGCGGAAGGTGTCGTGTTCCACTATGGCGCCCATGTCGGCGTCAATGTCGACGCAGGTGAATTACTTGCGCGGCACGATGCGATGGTGCTGACGGGCGGCGCCGAAAAGTCGCGCGACCTGCCAGTGCGCGGACGCGAACTCAAGGGCATCCATTACGCGATGGACTATCTGCCGCAGCAGAACCGCCGCGTTAGCGGTGAAGCACCGATCGAAGGCGAACCGATTCTGGCCAAAGGCAAGCATGTGGTCGTGATCGGCGGCGGCGACACGGGATCGGACTGCATTGGCACCGCCTTTCGCCAAGGCGCGCTGTCGGTAACCAATTTCGAAATCATGCCGCAGCCGCCGCTGAACGAGAACAAGATGCTGACCTGGCCGGATTGGCCGCTCAAGCTGCGCACGTCATCGAGCCATGAGGAGGGCGTCGAGCGCGATTTCGCCGTGATGACGACGAAATTCAGCGGCGACAACGGCGCAGTTAGAAAGCTGCATTGCATCCGCGTCGATGCCAAGATGAAGCCGATTTCCGGTAGCGAATTCGAGATCGACGCCGATCTCGTGCTTCTGGCAATGGGCTTCGTGCACCCGGTGCACGAGGGAATGATCAAAAGCCTCGATCTTGCGCTCGATCAGCGCGGCAATGTCAGCGCCTCCACCGAGGATTACCGGACGTCGATCGACAAAGTGTTTGTCGCCGGCGACATGCGCCGCGGCCAATCATTAGTCGTCTGGGCGATCCGTGAAGGCCGCCAGGCTGCCCATGCCGTCGACAAATATTTGATGGGATCGAGTTTGCTGCCGTGCTGACCGCGCCAGCGATGCTGGACACCGAAAGTCTGCTTTAACCTCGCCTCAACGCGCGCCGACGGGCGCCGGCGGAATGGGGGCGGCATCGAGATCGGCCTTGGCCGGGCGCGATTGCTTGGCGGGCGCAGTCTCTTTGGCGGACTTACTCTTCGCGTCCTTGCCGGTGTCGGCGGTTGGTTTCTGCGATGGCGGTGCCGCCGGCGTCAATGCGGCCGGCTGCGGAGCAATATCGGCCGCGGCATTCGCACCCGCGCCGGGGCGGGGCCACGAAAAATCATCAGCGCGCCCTGTTGGCGCAGACAACGGATCGCCGCGCGTGAGCACTTTGGCCGCAACCGGATCCGAGGTCGCCTGGCCGGAACGGCCGGTAGCGCCGACGAGATCGCCGCTATCCGCTTCGCTGGTGGAGAGAGGTAAGACCGGTCCGACATCGGGCCGTGCGCCAGTCGTCCCCGTTTTTGGCGCCGATTCCGGCGCCGGGAGCGCTATCGGCGCGACATGGGTCGAAATCACCCGCCGCACCTCGCGGTCGACGTAGCTTGCGAGCTTGACCGCACCGGCTTTGGTGAAATGCACCCCATCCGCGGTGCGCAGCCGGCGGGTTTGGCCTTCGAAATCGGGGCCTTGGACGGCGTAGCGTCCCTGATCGTCGACAAAACCGTCCCAGATATCGACGTAGACAATGCCGGCCTTTTCAGCGCGCTCGCGATAAAGTTCATCCAGGTAGCTTATCTCGCCGCTCGATTTCGGTCCGCGGATCACCGGCAGTCCCACCCAGACGATCGGCGCGCCTTTGCCCTTGAGCGCCGCGATCATCTCGTCGATGCGTTTAGCGTAAAGCGTCGCCCATGGGTCGGTATGAAATTCATATAAGCCGCCCGGCACCGGCCGTTGCGTATCAGCTTGAGCAGCCGACTGAGGAGGCGCTTCGGTATCCACCGGCATCGCAGTTTTGTCTTGCGGTGCCCCGCCGGCTGGCTGATTCCCTGTCTGATTTGCGGCCTGGCTGGCAGCCTGATTTGTGCTCTGACTCGCAGCTTGGTTTGCAGGCTGATTTGCGTTCTGATTTGTCCCCTGGCCGGCTTGGGGAGGCTCCGCGGCGCGTTTTGCGTTCGGCGCCGGCGGCGGAGTTTTGTCGCGTAGCGGCACGCGATCGTTAAGGCCCAGCATCACGATGATGGCGTTCGGCTTCTCATTCGCCAGCGCGTCTTTCATCGCCTGCGGCCAATCCAGGGTATCGTTCTTGGCGTCGTAGTGTATGAGGCCCGAAGCGGCGCGGATTTTGCGTTCGACGCCGATCTCCGGCTGACCGGCATAGAGCTCATCCAATCCGTAGCCGAGCCAATCGGCCATCGAATCGCCGACGACTACCACCGTGGTGGTCGGCGGCGTTTCCAGTTTTCGCGGCGGCGGCGCCTTGCTGGAATCGACGGCCGGAGCCGGCCGCATGAAGCCGGAGAACGGGAAGAAGAAATCGCGCTGCGGGCTTGGCCGGTAATAATGATAGCCGCCGCCATTATAGCGGTCGCCGCCCCAAAATTGCGCGGTGGCGGGTTCCGCAGCGGCCAAACCACCGACCATAACAGTGAGCGCTGCAAGAACGTGTCGCTGCGCCTGCGATTTTGTCTTGTCGAGTGTCATAACCCAGCCGTCAAAAGCATGTTTAGCGCGACCGTCATTCTAGGCCAATGCGCCCAAAAAAGCTTGCTCGCAAAACGAAGCGGAAACGTGTCGGTTTGCCAAAAGGTTCCGGATTGCGGCTCAAGGCTGCCGCAAACGGTCAAGCAGATCGGCAACGGCGATAACATCGCGTATCAATTCGTAGCAAAGCGTCCAATAAATCTGCAATTATCGAGCGCCGGCCAACGCCTTGATGCTTCCCTGTCCTACTCCGTACTGAGCAGTTGGGTAGCAAAATGGTAGCAGGTCGCGAGTCCTCCTACTCCCTGGCGTCTTTGCCGATTAACGTACCCGACCGCTCGGCGCAGCCAAATGCTTTCTCGCTCCTATTACGGTGCCAGTGCCGCAAACCTAGTGCGGGCCTCGCCAGCTACCGTACTTGGGGAGCTTGTCACACATCACACCTTTGCGGTTGACCAAGCTCAACGCAATGCATGGCAGGCCGAGATTGTACATCTGCAGGAGGTCGCAAAGGCTCTGCCCGATAGCTTCTTTTTCCTAGAGTTCGCGATCCCTCGCATGGGAAAGCGGGCAGACGCAGTCATCGTCTCAGGCGGTCAGATTTTCGTAATCGAATATAAGGTTGGCGCAAATGATTATCAGAAACATGCGATAGATCAGGTTTTGGACTACGCACTTGACCTTAAAAATTTCCACGAGGGAAGCCACAGCCCAACAATCGTCCCGATACTGGTCGCGACGGAAGCCCCGCCTCGAGAATCCAAGGCGCAGGCATGGGCAGACGGCTTAATATGTCCAATCCTCGCCAATCATGCGAGATTGCTGCCCGCAATCCAAGAAGTTTGCACAAGCCACAAGTCCCAAGCAATTGACCCCGAAGCATGGGCCGCCTCCTCTTACAAGCCCACGCCGACAATCGTTGAGGCAGCTCAAGCGCTCTACCGAGGGCATGATGTCCGAGAGATCTCACGCAGTGAGGCGGGAGCCGAGAACCTCTCAAGAACGGCAGAGTACGTCACAAAAGTCATTGAAGAAGCTAAACGTCGCAGTGTGAAAGCAATTTGTTTTGTGACTGGTGTTCCTGGCTCGGGAAAGACATTGGCAGGCCTAAATATTGCGACCGAAAGAATGCGGGCCTCTACGGACGAGCACGCTGTCAATGGCCCCCTGGTCGCAGTATTGCGCGCGGCACTAGCGGTCGACGAAGTTGATCGAGCCAACCTCAAGGGAGCGGCGGTTAGTAAAAAAGATGCCTATCGTCACGCGAGTACATTCATCCAGAACATCCATCATTTTCGCGATGAATGCGTCCGAATTGCAGCAGTGCCAAGAGAGCGTGTTGTTGTGTTCGACGAAGCTCAAAGAGCTTGGAATAGAGAACAGACCTCTCGCTTCATGCGCGAAAAGAGAGGGCACCCTGACTTCAACATGTCCGAACCGCAGTTCCTAATGTCCGTAATGGATCGGCATCAAGACTGGTGTGTTGTGGTGTGCTTGGTCGGAGGCGGCCAAGAAATCAATACTGGCGAGGCCGGCCTGAACGAGTGGATTACAGCCGTTGCGCGAAACTATCCCAATTGGCAGGTACACTTGTCCGACAGACTAACGCAAGCCGATTATTTTGATGGGGGCCAGTCCCCTAATTCTCTGACCGAAATTCGTGCGCTGGTGTCCCCAGCACTGCACCTCGCGACGTCGGTGCGATCCTTCCGCGCTGAGGCGCTGTCAGAGTTTGTGGGCGCCGTTGTTGCTGGTGAAGCGGAGCGCGCATTGCTGTTGCACGGCAAGCTTATAAATTATCCACTTGTTATTACTAGACAGTTGGAAGCAGCTCGTCATTGGCTTCGGCAACAAGCGCGCGGAAGCGAACGCATAGGTTTGGTCACCTCATCCAACGCTGTGCGCTTAAAACCGATCGGCCTTCATGTGAAGGCGAAGATTGATCCGACGGTTTGGTTTTTGGCCGACAAGACTGATGTGCGATCGTCATTTGCCTTAGAGGATGTGGCGACGGAGTTTGATATTCAGGGCCTCGAGCTTGATTGGGTCGGCGTGTGTTGGGACGCAAACTTTCGTCGCGAAAAGAATAGGTGGGGCCATTACAGTTTTCGTGGTGCGCGCTGGGAGCGCATAAACGACGCGATCCGTGCTGCCTATCTGACGAATGCATATCGGGTGCTGCTAACACGAGCGAGGCAGGGGATGGTAATTTACGTTCCTTTTGGCAGCGATATCGATGACACAAGAAGACCGAGTTTTTACGAAGGGATTTATGCATTCCTGTGTGAGTGCGGAGTAACAGAACTGAATTAGCATGCAGGCAGGGCAGCGCGCGTTAATAGGAACCAATAGCGCGCAGCAATGGCGGCACCTATGATCGGCGAGAACAGGATTCGACCAAAGAGCGACATTGCTTTAGTTTGATTTGTAGTTTTGAGGAGGCGGGAGATACAGCATGTCTCGTTATGCGTTTCTGGCGGCCGCTCTGATTGTGCTCTTGCCGACGGGGCCGTGTTTTGCGGTCGATGCGAAGCAGAAAATGGCGACCTGCAAGTTCGGTGCGGACCAGCAGCGACTGCAAGGCGAGGCGCGCGAGGCTTTCCTCAAGAAATGCATGGAGAATCGGGACGATCCGCGCGGCCCGGCGCCCGTCGGAGCCACCAGCGCGCCCAAGCAATAGCGCATCCAACGTTACCGCATGAACCTGCCGCCGCCGCTGCGCACGCTATTCTTCGAAGATCTGTCTGTCGGCATGACTGAGACGCTGGAAAAGACCGTGTCGTCCTCGGATGTGGTCGGTTTTGCGCAGCTCACCGGCGATCGCAATCCCATCCATCTTTCCGAACACTTCGCGGCCCGCACCTCATTCGGCAAGCGCATCGCGCACGGGCTTTACACCGCAAGCCTGATTTCCGCGGTGCTGGGCACACGGTTGCCGGGCCCCGGCGCGATTTACATTTCGCAGACCCTCAATTTCCGCGCGCCGGTGAAGATCGGCGACACCGTTTTGGTCACGGTGACCGTGCGGGAGCTCATTGCGGAGAAGTCGCGCGCGCGGCTATCGTGCATTTGCTCGGTCGATGACGAGGTGGTGCTCGACGGCGAAGCGCTGGTCAAGGTTCCGAGCGAGAAAACGGCCAAGGGCAAGCGGCCCATTCCCAGACTCTAGCTCGCCCGCAGTGACGCGCAGGCGGAGGATTGGACTAAGTGCCGAGGTAAACTGTGAACAGGGGTAAGCAAATCGCCCGTCAGCGCCCTGCTTGACTCCTAATCCCTCCAGAATCCTTTGAACCGATCCGGCGCGTCATTTCGACCTGCGTCTCGGAGGCCAACGGTTCAACCTGAGAGTCTCTCCTAGACGAATTGCATATTCGCGTTTCCGCCCCCGCCCCATTTTTGAACAAAGTATGCACACCAGTTTTCTTGTTCCACTGGACTGAAGATTGACCATGGCCCGTTGCTTTGACCGCAATCAACAGGATCTGCAGGTGAACTTATTGTTCAAGCAAGGTTGCTTGTCGGGTATTGTTTCGAGGTCCCATGCGATTACGTGCGGGATGTTGTGAAACTCGTTTGTAACGTACAGGAATGTTTCGTTTTTCCCGAATTAGATCACAGCAATTCACAACTATCCACATATTGAACCCGAATGTCTTCATAACGCTTGATGCTCCTTTGGCCCCGCTTCAGTACGTTTAAGTCCTGAGAAACCCGCCCAAATCCCATGACCACAAAGGCATCCAATTCCGACTCGAACTGCGAAATGCGGTGTATCCAATGTGGCTATGAATTACCCGTTCCCGATTGGTCCGAATATGGCAATGACCGAGAACTGCATCATCTTTGGCATTGTTGGAAATGCGATTACCGTTTCGAAACTATTGCAAACGTCGATTCCATAGATGACATCAAGACACGAGACGATGTTTTCCCCTCATTGTTAGTCGCATAGGGTCATTCGGGTTACACGGTTGGCCGTGAGTGAAACGACCTCTTGTGGTTGGTTGAGGGAAGAAAATGTTTCCGAGATCTTTTTTGGCGCCTGTGGCTGGCATCGCGATACTCGCTGCGGCGACCGTTGCTGACGCACAACCGCGGCGGGTTCAGGTGGGCACCCTATCGTGCTCAGTTTCGGCCGGCATTGGCTTGATCGTTGCGTCGCAGCGCAATGTAAACTGCAACTTCCAGCCCGATAATGGCCCGCCGGAAGCCTACACAGGGACAATGACCATTATCGGCGTCGATGTTGGCTTTACGACAGGTTCGGCAATCGTTTGGGGCGTCTTCACCGATACAAATCGATTTGCCGGCATGCTGACGGGCACCTATGTTGGCGCGACAGCGCAAGCGACCGCGGTCGCCGGAGTCGGTGCTAACGCACTCGTCGGGGGTTCTAATCATTCGGTGGCACTCCAGCCGCTTTCAGTCCAGGGTCAGGTCGGACTCAACGCTGCTGGTGGTATCGGTGCACTCGAACTCCATTACGCACAGTGAAACAACAACCAGCTGGCAATTACGAAATATTCGCAAATCGATGTTAGATCGCTGGGGCGTCAAGCCGGTTCGCGATTGCAGCCGCGGTTACCTTGCATGGCGGATTAATTAGCGCGCTCGCGCGGCAAGCGGGCTCGGCAACTTCTTCGCCAAGATCAACTGGTCACACCACCCAACCAACTGTCCCTCAAACTGGGGACAACTAGTTCAACCACTCCCCCTGCAAAAGCGTAGCGAGAATGGGGTCGCGCGCAAGCTGCCCTTGGTCGGAAGTGTCCGGCGCAAAACGTGCGGCGTTAGCGCAACAAACAAAAAGGAGGCCCCGACACCGTTGCAAAGGTCGAGGCCCAAGTCCGAGGTCCCAGTTGGTAGCGCCTAGCCCACGCTGGCGCCTGCCGGACGCCGGGAGGATGCATGAGCAATCAGGCGCGTGGCCGTTGAATATCGTGATTCGCTTTCGTAGCGAAAAAGCTTCGACGTTTTCCTCTTTATCCACATGTCTCCGGCGCTTGGGTGGAGGATGCTCAGGATTCAGCGCTGATAGCATATCCTCTAGCGTTAATGCCCCTTCAGTTCGGCTCTAAAGCATTTGCTAAATTTGTTACTGTAGTTTCGGTGCTAGTAACCTAGGAGTATTGCATGGCCCCGCGCGCGAACTGGAAGGGCTACCTGCGGCTGTCGCTGGTCTCTTGTCCCATTGCTCTCTATCCAGCGTCCTCGCTCAGCGAAAAGGTGAGTTTCAATCGGATTAACCGGAAGACCGGGAACCGCTTGAAGCAGCAGAATGTGGATTCCGAAACCGGCGAGGAGGTCCCCCGTGAGGACATCGCGCGCGGCTATGAGATCGGAAAAGGACAGTACCTGATCGTTGAGGATGATGAATTAGAGGCGGTGCAAGTCGAGAGCACGCGGACCATCGAGATCGACCAGTTTGTTCCGCGAAATGAGATCGATGATCGCTATATCGACTCGCCTTATTACATCGCCCCCGATGGTCAGGTCGGGCAGGATGCCTTTGCGGTCATCAGAGAGACCATCGGCAAAATGAACATGGTCGCGCTCGGTCGGGTCGTACTGACCCGCCGGGAACACGTCATTGCACTTGAGCCGAGAGGGCGGGGTTTGTTGGGCATGACCCTTCGCTATCCCTATGAAGTGCGAGATGAACAGCCGTACTTCGAGGATATCCCCGAGCTAAAGCTCCCCAAGGACATGCTCGATCTTGCAAGCCACATCGTCAGCAACAAGTCTGGCCACTTCGATCCGTCTCATTTCGACGATCGGTATGAGAACGCCCTCGTTGACCTGCTCAAGAAGAAACAGGCTGGCGAAAAGATCGCGCCTGCTCGGGGTGCGCCGCCGCCGCGTGTGGTCAATCTGATGGATGCCCTGCGGGCCAGCATCGATGTAGAGAAGAAGAAGGCACCGGCACCGAGCACACAGGCGCGTCGGCCTGCTAAAAAGAGAGCCAGCCAAAAGTGATTCCCTCTAAGCCAGGGGCGGCCGACGACTGATGACGCCTGTTGAATTGGACAGTTCAGCGCTCAAAAGCTCTGTCGCCTTCACCGGCCGTCTCGCCTGCATGAGTCGCGCCGAAGCCTTCGAGGTAGTCCGCCAACGTGGCGGAACGCCTAGCCAGACGGTGACGAAGCGCACGAATTTACTGATTGTTGGCGAGCTGGGTTGGCCATTGCTGGACGACGGTCGTCCGTCGAACAAGCTTGGTCGCGCGAATGCTTATGGCATTCCGGTGGCGAGCGAGCGCCGCTTCCTTGAATGGATCGGGAAGACCATCGCAGACACCGCTCATAAGACTTACTCGGTCGATCAAATTGCCGCCTTAAGCCAGCTGTCTGGCGACATGATACGAGAACTGACGCAATTCGGCCTGCTGGATGAGCGAAGTGGTCGGTTCGGCTTTCGCGACCTGGCAAGCGCTCGTCAGATTGCGAAGCTGCTTGCCGATGGTGTTCGATTATCCGAAATCATTCGCGCGGTAAGCCAGATCAGGAAATGGTTGCCTGATGTCGGGTTGGCCAATGTGCGGCTTCATACCGGACCCCACCACAGCCTCGAAGTCGAACAGCCTAGTGGACGAACGGACCAACATGGCCAGTTTGTGCTTGCGGTGGATCGGTCCCAGAGCAATCCCGATGATTTGTTTGAGCAAGCGCAATCGGCTGAGGAAGCTGGGGACATTGCCGAGGCCGAGCGCCTCTATCGTACTCTGATGAAGAGCGATCCAACGGACGCTTCGGCACCGTTTAATCTCGGAAACCTATTACGGGCCTGTGCCCGCAACGTCGAAGCCGAAGCGGCATTGCGGGCCGCAACGTGCGTCGATCCGACATTCGCGGATGCCTGGTACAACCTGAGCGACTTGTTGGACGAGCAAGGACGCTCCGACGCCGCCATTGAATGCTTACGCACAGCGCTGCGGGTCGCACCTGACTACGCCGATGCAATGTTCAATCTCGCGCTGCTATTGCAACGAACAAACCAATATGCCGAGGCGGCAGATTACTGGCGGCGCTATCTCGCCAGCGATTGTCAATCGGATTGGGCTGCGCGGGCGCGTCGATCATTGAAATTTTGCGAGATACAGATCAACTTGATTGCCTCTGCTTGACGCGGAGGATACCCTGCTGGCGTTCAGCTCGGATTCATTTTCACCGCAAAAAGTTGGTGGTAGACTTACATTAAGGAGGTCACAATGAAGACCCCCTCAGCAATTGTCCTCACTGCGGTTGTGCTTGTGGCTGGCAGTACCCTGGCAGTCATGAATAACGCCTGCAAGAGCGGCCGCCATGGGTGGTGCGCTCCAATGTCTGCCCTACGGCAAGACATAAAACTCGAACCACCCGAGCAGTACAATCATCCGTATGATGGTCCGGTTGTCGAGCGCGTTATGCCGGTGGCTGAAGTGCGCGCACTTTGTACGTCACAGGGCGCTTCTCCCAGGAGCGTCGCTTGCTCATGGGTGAGCGACCGCACCTGCTATATTGTTTTACCGAGCGATGAACAGGCACCCGTTTCGACTTACCGCAGACACGAAACCGCCCATTGCAATGGTTGGCTGGCGAACCATCCCCACGGTTGAGATCCCCTCGAATTTCAAGACAATGTTCAAGCGCCGAGGCTGTGCGATCCTCTGAAGGCTCAGGGCGTGAAGCTCACCAGGGGATCACTTTTCGATCGCGCAGGAATTTGCCTGTGAGCTTTTGCGGCGCGTCCAGGGCGAGCCAAACGGGAGTGTCTGCTCCTTCTGAAACGTGACGCTCGGCATTGCGGCCGCCCATGTTAGTCCTGACCCATCCTGGACAGGCCGCGTTCACGGCGATTCTGCCTCGCAGTTCGGCCGCGAGCATTGCGGTAATAGCATTCAAGGCCGTCTTGGAGAGACGATAGGCGGCGTAATCGCCTTCCATTTCGGAGAAGGCGCCCATGCCGCTCGATAAATTCACGATGCGGGGGCGCTTGCTCCTTTGAAGTAGCGGCACCAGAACTTGCGACAGAAGAAAAGGCCCGAGCGCATTGGTTTCGAGCGTCCCGCGGACCGTCGTGAGTGTCATTCTTATCGATGATTCCGGCGTTATTGATCAGAACATCTAATCGTCCATAGGTTCTTTTCAAAAAATCGCGTAAGGCGTCAATGTTCTGTAGCGATGTCACATCGAGCGAGTGAAACTGCACGGTGAGATTTTGTGCGGCCAGTTTCGTTGTCGCCGCCTTGCCGGCGTCATCGTTTCGCGCAGTCAAAACGACCTCAGCTCCGCGAGCTGCAAGCTGCCGCGAAATCTCGAAGCCAATGCCGCGGTTGCCGCCAGTCACAACAACAATAGGCGCGCTCACATGGGACCTCAGGGCGTCAGTTTCTGTTCCCGATGATCGGGTCGCTAAGAACTATGGGGCGGGGGTCGTGCTGCCAATTGGAACACTAAGCCACCCCCATTGCTGAGGGCGACTGATCGGACGCGCGCATCGCCAATGATATCATCACCTGCTATCATGTGACCGTCTTCCTGCTACAGGAGGATGGTGATGATCAAACAAGTCATAGACGGCAAGGCCTACAACACTGAGACCGCAAGATGTCTCGCGACCGTGGACCTTATGGGCTACCGAACGGATGAGCGAGGCCGTTTTACTACCAACACCCCAAAGAAGGTTGGAACAACGAGCCTGTATGAAACCCGTGGCGGTGCGTACTTTCTAGTACGCGATTATGACCCCGCCTCCAACATTGCCGATCCTGACCTTGCCGGGCAGCTTCGCATCCGTGATCGCGGTGTGATCCCGCTGAAGCGCAAGGAAGCTCTCGGATGGGCAGAAAGCAAGGCGTTGGACTCCGACAAGATCGAGGAGATGTTTGGCAAGGTCGCGGAGGACAGCGATCAGACTGGCGCCATCCTGCTGCGCGTGCCACAGACGCTCAAGCTCGCCATAGAGAAGTCCGCTGCTGTAGCCGGTGTATCGACCAACACTTGGCTCATGCGCTGTGCCGAGCGCGCCATCGCGTCCGAACGTGAGCAGAAGGCAAATCCGTGAGCGATATAACAGGTCATTCGAAAGGGAATGGCCCACTCGCCTGCTGGGCTTTAGGACAGGTGCTGCCGAATTTTCGCTAGTAGCTGACGTGGGCTGAAGGGCTTCGGAACGTAATCATCGTAGCCGGCTGCGCGCGCCTTCTTTTCTTCGCCACTGAGCGCATAAGACGTGACTGCGATGATCGGGATTGAGCGCATTGCGGGATCGGCCTTTATTTTGCGCGTGGCCGTGTAGCCGTCCATCGTCGGCAGTTGGATACGGGTTTTCGAACAGTCGACCGTTCGTCCCCTAATCAGTCCCCGCTTCGTCGTCCGTCACACCCGGCATATGCGACCAGCCGCGTGCATCATCGCTGCCGTGCGCCTGATGATGATCTTTGCTCGATCTCCGATGAAATTTGGTGCAACCATTTCTCGGCACGATGTGCCCGATCTTTATAGTGTCTGACATCCGCCTTGAGAGCATTTATATGATCGTGGGCAGCTCGAATCTGATCGCGCGTGGCTCGAAGCTGATCCGCCAGTTTCTCAGCGACGTCTCGCGCCTCTTGGAGCTCAGTCTCAGTCGTCTCTCCCGCGTGTTTAACAAACTCAAAAATAACGCTCCCTGCCCGGTCCACTATATCGGCTTCCGAGTCCGTACTTTTCTCTTTCGGAGCATACGGGATAACGGTTCTGATAGTAGTCATCGCACCCTCCCAGCTCTGTCAGAGGTAATGGTTGTGGGTGAATGCGATGATGCAGACGCAGACATTAACGCAACGGATACGCGACGCATGGACGCTCCTATACTCAACAAAACACTGAATGGCCGTATACCGCTAAAGGGATTAGGACGAAACACTGTAGGCACTTGTCGTTGATGAATCTGAGAAGCTGTGATTATTCGGTCACAGACAACGCTAAATCACACCTTCTCCACGGTGATCTCCGATAAGCGAGTAGCCAGTAATCGCGGAAGCCGTACAACCCCCGCGCTTGGCGCTCCCGCTGCTGCGCTTATCATCTCATCTGAGGCAGCGCCGCCCGCAAGCTCACGCTTTTGACCGCGCGTCATTGTCCGGCTCTGTCGGCTGTCTCCCGCGCCGGCGGCGTCTCGCAACGCTGGTGACGCGATAAGTGACTCGCTTTTCGGAGCGCAATGCTTATTTGTACGTTCGGATTCTCAGGAAAGCAGAATGCACTGGAAGAAGCGCCAGAAGCAGATTCAATACCTCCAGGCGAAGCACGGCAACGATCGAAGCCTCGCCAGAGAATTCCCGGATCTAAAAGTAGAGCAGCGGACAGCGCCATGCTCGAACGGCGTGCGCGGCAGGATTGCTCGTCGAGTTCTACCGCCCGGCATGAAACAATTCCCTGTCGGTCATTGTCACAAACAAGGATATGAGCTGATTATACCCGGCACGGACTTGCAATGGATGGGAGGCAAGAAGCCGTGAGAGCTGATTTCCCCTAGTCACACCTGACTCGTACGTGCGACGCGGCCACGGCGAGCCGGCGTCAAGAGGTCAGCAGATAGTAGACATCGGTTCGGATCTGCAATGGATTCGTATTCCATTCGCTTTGCCAGTGGCCGTATATCTCCCAATTTGGACCCGCAAGTTCTCGATTGTTAGCTCGACACCACTGGCGAACTGCATCGTGCGCACCGCCCAGGCCGCTATAAGGCCCGAGATGCGTTGTCCATGCCACGGGACCAGCGGGCGTGGCGGAACGGACGACCTCTCCCGCCTCAGCGAACGGTCCATAAAGCTCCACCCCGACTTCCAGGCGAATGCTGCTGTCCCAATAGATGGCGACGTGGCGACCGGCTCGCGCTTGCTGCGCACGCACTGCATTCCAGACCAACCCACAGCACTGCGGCACGACGCGCGGAAGCTCGGATGCGCTCGCCTGCCGTCTGATGACTACGAGGGGCACACTATCGAGTTGGTCGAACTGGACTGCAGGGGGCGTCAATGGACTCTTCCTATCGCGTTAAGATGGCGTCGGCCGTCACGCCTCACCGCACTGCGGATTTGAGATCAGTTGTTTTGTGAAGGGGCCTTCACTTCCTTCGTGAAAATTCGAGGACTTTCTTCACGCGACGTTCCGTGTGAAAATCGCGCTTGGCCTCAGACCCAGCCCCAAAATTTCTACGCCGTCTTTTATCACCTTTCACAAACGAGCGTTATGCAATGACCGAAACCATCGAACGGATTGTTCTTGCCTCACGGCCGGTTGGGGAGCCGACGTTAGATAATTTTCGTTCGGAAAAACTACCAATCACCCAGCCCGGACCGGGTCAGATGCTGTTGCGCACGCTATGGCTCTCCCTCGACCCTTACATGCGCGGCCGAATGAGCGACGCGCCGTCTTACGCCAAACCTGTTGGTATCGGCGATGTGATGGAGGGCGGCACAGTCAGCGAAGTAGTTGCCTCGAATGTCCCGCGGTTCGCCAAGGGAGACATTGTTGTAGGTCGTACCGGCTGGCAGACCCATGCTTTGTCCGATGGTTCCGGCCTGCAAAAGGTCGATCCAACCCGGGCACCTATCCAGACTGCACTGGGCGTTCTCGGAATGCCCGGAATGACCGCTTACATAGGACTGCTCGAGATCGGCAAACCTGTCGCTGGCGAGACCGTGGTGGTCGCAGCAGCTTCCGGTGCAGTCGGCTCGGTTGTCGGCCAGATCGCCCGCCTCAAGGGTGCCCACGCCATCGGCATTGCAGGAGGACCAGAGAAATGCCGTTACGTCACCGAGGAGCTCGGCTTTGATGCCTGCATCGACCATCGGACATCTGATTTCGTTCGCAGTCTTGCTGCAGCCTGCTCGAAAGGTATCGACCTCTACTTCGAGAATGTTGGTGGCCCGGTATTCGAGGCTGTGTTTCCGCTCCTCAATCCGTTCGCCCGCATTCCCGTGTGTGGGCTGATTTCCATGTATAACGCGACCTCGCTGTCACCCGGTCCGATCCTCCTGCCGCACTTGATGCGGGCGATCTTGACCAAACGATTAATGATTCGTGGTTTCATCGTCTCCGATTTTTCTGCGCGTTATGGGGATTTCTTGCGCGATGTCTCGGCCTGGGTCCGCGAGGGGCGTATCAAATATCGCGAAGACGTGGTTGAGGGACTCGAGAACGCTCCACGGGCATTCATCGGCCTCTTGCGTGGGGAGAATTTCGGCAAGCTCTTGGTGCGCGTTGCGCGTTAAGTAGCAGCGGGAATGATCGTTTTATTTGTCCAATCAACCGCCCCTTTTGCGAAACGCTCGGGGTGGAACACACACAAATCGATTCCGGGAAATTCATAAGGTGCCCCTCTTTTTGGGGTGGGTAGTCACGCAAGTGATTTTCGATCCGACATTTCAGGCGCTTCCCACTCACTAGGAATTCTTAAAATCAAGCCGAGGCGATAAAGACTTCTGACCCAACATTTATATTCACTATTTGAATTATAGCCGAACTGCTCATCGGCGTTGACTCGAACAAAACGTCAAATTCATCCGGCCCTTTGACGCCGCAGCGAAATCGCGCTTTCGAGGGAAAATTCGGGTCAGAAAATAACTCCACGAGCTTTGCCATTGCCGCATCGGCCTCGGGTGATACTTTTAGCTCGCGCAGCACAAATCGGGTGGCTCGAAGGCTTCGGGCGAGCCATTCTGTCTTGCATTAAAGCGATGGAGGTCACTATGAACTTTCGCATTCGCGGCCTCGAGGCCCGCCAGTTCGATCATCTTTTCGCGCTCTCGGACGCCGAACTTGCCGCGCACGGTGCCATCCGGCGGATCGCCGATGGGCCACGCCCCTGCCGCATCAGTCTTAGCGATGCCAAGCCTGGCGACGAGCTAATCCTCGTTAACTACGAGCATCACGCTGTTTCCTCACCATACCGGATGCGGTTTGCCATCTACATTCGCAGAGGCGAGGAAACGTTCGATGCCATCGGGGAGGTGCCGGAGCAGCTTCGCAAACGCACACTCGCCGTGCGCGGCTTTGATGCTTTCGGGATGATGACGGGTTGGGAGATCGTCGACGGCACTAACGTCGAAGCGGCGATAGACCGCCAATTTGCGAATGTGGAAGCGGAGTACCTGCACATCCATTTCGCCGCGCCGGGGTGCTACGCCGCGCGCGTCGACAGGGCCGTATAAGCCGATAACGTCCGCTTTGCGTCATTAGCGGACATTCCGCTAAATCCGATCTCGCTTTACCTACGCGGACATTCGACCGAGGCGCTAATTTATGCGCTCAATGAGTGTCGGATCTTCATCAAGTGCTCGGCAGCTACCCAGAGCGTCCGGGGAGTTGTTTCACGCTGTCCGAGATAATCTTCGTCAGTTGCATTACCTGCTGGCTCAGTTCGGCGTGTTGCGCAATGTCGCGTTGAATCCGATCGCCATCGGTCTGTAGCTTTTTGTGTAACGTCTTGAGTTCGACGATGAGACTATCAATTTCACCTATCGAATTTTTTGAAACCTGGCGCAGCAAAGCGCCGAGGTACTCGCCCGACATTTCGCCATCGCTACTCTCGGTTTGCCCCTCCGGCTTGATCATCCCGTGCAAATGTGTCCCCCAATTACTTAGTGCACATGCAGTCCGAGCATCGTCCGTTCAAGACTCAACGCGGTCAATCTGTGCTGAGCGAAAATCCTCGTGAGCGTTGCCGGGAAGCAACATTAACCCCGCTTAAAACTACTTGTGGGCCGGCCCCTGTGGATAACAGGGCGCAACTGCGGCCGCGCGGCAGGGGTTGCCAGACCCGGATGAGGATGGCTGTCACTTCGATCGGTCGCTGGAGCGCGTTCCGATCTGCTGTGAACGTAGTGGAGTGCGGCCAGAGCGGCCTTTATTTGACGATGGGAACTGACAAAGCGGATGGAATTAGCCACGCGATGAAAGTCGGCGCGTCCAGCGGTCCGCGTTGCCCGCGCCCGGCGGCACCTCGCCCTTGATGATTGCGCCCACCTGGCGGACGGTTTCGAGCGACTGATATTCGATAGCCTGCGGCGTGAGCCCGCCGATATGGGGCGTGGCGATGACATTA
>Ga0182041_10000052_pt1 | contig 44002 bp, 34 predicted proteins | sample flu12Cox44000178_FD_125967 | JGI IMG/M metagenome (GOLD analysis project Ga0182041, IMG submission 125967) | Lab enrichment of tropical soil microbial communities from Luquillo Experimental Forest, Puerto Rico - flux8day.12C.oxic.44.000.178 | ecosystem: Environmental > Terrestrial > Soil >...
CTACCAACAGCGCCGCGCGGTGTCGCCGCAGGTCGCCGCTAAGCTAACAGAGCTGATGGTCGGCGCCGAGAAGGTCGCACAGCAGAAAGGGGCCATTCCCGGCGTGCAGATTGCATCCAAGACGGGTACGGCGGAGCATGGCACCGACCCGCGTCACACTCCACCGCACGCGTGGTACATCGCATTTGCGCCCGCGCAGACGCCGAAGGTTGCCGTGGCGGTGCTGGTGGAGAACGGCGCCGACCGCCTGTCCGCGACCGGGGGCGCGCTCGCCGCGCCGATCGGGCGGGCCGTGATCGAGGCCGCGCTACAGGGAGGACCATGAGCCCGCGAGTTGGTGTCACGCTGTCTGGCAGGTACCGCCTACAGCGCCTGATCGCCACCGGTGGCATGGGCCAGGTGTGGGAGGCGGTGGACAGCCGGCTGGGCCGGCGCGTTGCGGTCAAGGTGCTCAAACAGGAGTTCTCCCAGGACCCAGAATTCATCGAACGGTTCCGCGCCGAGGCGCGCACCACCGCGATGCTCAACCACCCCGGGATCGCCGCCGTCCACGACTACGGCGAAAGCCAGCTGGACGGGGAGGGGCGCACGGCCTACCTGGTGATGGAGCTCGTCAACGGCGAACCGCTGAATTCCGTGCTCAAACGCACCGGCCGGCTCTCCCTGCGGCATGCGCTGGACATGCTCGAGCAGACCGGCCGGGCCCTTCAGATTGCGCACGCCGCCGGCTTGGTACACCGCGACGTCAAACCGGGCAACATCCTGATCACCCCTACCGGTCAGGTGAAGATCACCGACTTCGGCATCGCCAAGGCCGTTGACGCCGCGCCGGTGACCCAGACCGGGATGGTGATGGGCACCGCCCAGTACATCGCCCCGGAACAGGCCCTGGGTCACGACGCGACGCCGGCCAGCGATGTCTACTCGCTGGGAGTCGTTGGGTACGAGGTGGTTTCGGGTAAGCGGCCGTTCTTCGGTGACGGCGCTTTGACGGTGGCGATGAAGCACATCAAGGAACCGCCGCCGCCGCTCCCCGCCGAGCTGCCGCCCAATGTGCGAGAACTCATCGAGATCACCCTGGTCAAGAATCCCCAAATGCGCTACCGCAGCGGGGGGCCGTTCGCCGACGCCGTCGCCGCGGTACGAGCCGGCCGCCGTCCCCCGCGGCCCAGCCAGTCCCCGCCCCCGGGCCGGGCCTCGCCGGCAGCCATTCCGTCAAGCCCGCAGGCCAGGGCAGCCGTTGCCGCCCGCAGTCCCACGGCCCGCCGATCCGGGCCGCCGACGGGCGGTCGCCGCCCGCTTCCGGCCCGACGTACATTCTCGTCGGGTCAGCGCGCGCTGCTATGGGCCGCGGGAGTGCTTGGAGCGCTGGCGATCATCATCGCGGTGCTCATCGTCATCAATTCCCGCGGGGACAACGGACAGCAGCCACCGCCCCCGACGGTCACCGATACCGGGACCCCACCGGCGACGGCGCCGCCCAGCAAGACTCCCACCGGTGCCGGACCGGACATGCGACTCAATTGGACGGATCGCGGGACCATAGGTAATTCTGGATTCCAGAACACGCCGCCCGAACCCGGCCCAGTCGACGATGCGGGCCGGAACGGCCCGAGCAGAACCCGGGCAATCGGAACGAGCTGGGTGGTTGCACTGGCGCCCAGCCCGTCGCCGGCCCGACACGAGACACCGCAATGACCACCCCGCAGCACCTGTCCGACCGCTATGAGCTCGGCGACATCCTCGGTTTCGGAGGTATGTCCGAGGTTCATTTGGCCCGCGACGTCCGTTTGCACCGCGACGTCGCGGTCAAGGTGCTGCGCGCTGATCTGGCCCGCGATCCCAGCTTCTACCTGCGGTTCCGGCGCGAAGCGCAAAACGCCGCGGCGCTGAATCACCCCTCCATCGTCGCGGTGTACGACACCGGCGAGGCGGAAACCCCAACCGGACCGCTGCCCTACATCGTCATGGAGTACGTCGACGGCGTGACCCTGCGGGACATCGTGCACACCGATGGCCCACTCCCGGCCCAGCGGGCGATCGAGATCATCGCCGATGCGTGTCAGGCGCTGAACTTCAGTCATCAGAACGGCATCATTCACCGCGACGTCAAGCCGGCGAACATCATGATCAACACCACCAACGCGGTGAAGGTCATGGACTTCGGCATCGCACGCGCGATCGCCGACAGCGGCAACAGCGTCACGCAGACCGCGGCCGTGATCGGGACCGCCCAGTACCTGTCACCCGAACAGGCCCGCGGTGAACCTGTCGACGCTCGCTCCGATGTCTATTCGTTGGGCTGTGTCCTTTACGAAATCCTCACCGGTGAACCACCTTTCATCGGTGACTCGCCCGTCGCGGTTGCCTACCAGCATGTCCGCGAAGATCCGGTCCCACCATCTAAACGCTACGAGGGCATCTCCGCCGACCTTGACGCCGTCGTCCTCAAGGCGTTGGCCAAGAATCCTGAAAACCGCTATCAGACCGCCGCGGAGATGCGCGCAGATCTGGTCCGGGTGCACAACGGTGAGACACCCGAGGCCCCGAAGGTGCTCACCGACGCCGAGCGGAGCTCGCTGCTGTCGTCCGCGGCGCCAGGCCGCGGAGGCCCGCGCACTGACCCGCTACCTCGCCAGACCCTGAACGACACCGACCGCGATGGCGCCGGCGGTTCGATCGGTCGCTGGGTTGTCGCGATCGCCGTGCTGGCGGCACTGACGATCGTCGTCGTCATCGCCTTCAACACGTTCGGCGGCAGCACCCGCGATATCCAAGTACCCGACATGCGGGGTCAAGTCTCCGCCGATGCTATTGCCGCACTGCAGAACCGGGGCTTCAAGACGCGCACCCTGCAGAAGCCCGACTCGACCGTCGCGCCCGATCACGTCATCAGCACCGACCCCGGTGCCAACGCCTCGGTCAGCGCCGGCGACGAAATCACCATCAACGTCTCCACCGGACCCGAGCAACGCGAAGTGCCCGACGTCTCCTCGCTGAGCTACACCGACGCGGTCACCAAGCTGAAAGGCGCCGGGTTCACCAAGTTCAAGCAGGCGAACTCGCCGTCGACCCCGGAACTGCTGGGCAAGGTGATCGGGACCAACCCGCCGGCCAACCAGACGTCGGCGATCACCAACGTGATCACCGTCATCGTCGGCTCCGGCCCTGAGACCAAGCAGATCCCCGATGTCGCGGGCCAGACTGTCGACCTCGCGCAAAAGAACCTGACCATCTACGGCTTCACCAAGGTCACCCAGACACAGGTGGACAGCATCCGTCCCGCCGGTGAGGTCGTCGGCACCAATCCGCCCAGGGGCCAGACGGTTCCGGTGGACTCGATCATCGAACTGCAGGTGTCGAAGGGCAACCAATTCGTGATGCCCGACCTGAGCGGCAGTTTTTGGACGGAAGCCGAACCGCGGTTACGCGCGCTGGGCTGGACGGGTGTGCTGGACAAGGGCCCCGACGTCGACGCCGGGGGTTCCCAGCACAACAAGGTTGTGTATCAGAACCCGCCGGCCGGGGCCGGGGTCAACCGCGACGGGATCATCACGCTGAAGTTCGGTCAGTAGCCGCCGGATCTGCCGGGACATGCGGTCGCACCGCGGCGCGGACCTCGTTCTCCAGCCGTCGGACCAGCGTGTCGTCGCGCGCCCACCCGCAATAAGCGAGCCAGTTCGCCAGCATTCGGTGCCCGCCCTCGGTCAGGATCGACTCCGGATGGAACTGGACTCCGTGAATCGGCAACTCGGTGTGGCGTACGGCCATGATCACACCACTGCGGGTGCGCGCCGTAACCTCCAGCACCGCCGGCAGCGACTCTGGCAGGATCGTCAGCGAGTGGTATCGCGTCGCTGTGAACGGATCCGGAAGCCCTTGCAACACGCCAACATTGGTGTGGAACACGTTGCTGGTCTTGCCGTGCAACAACTCGGGCGCACGGTCCACCGTGGCGCCGAATGCGACGCCAATGGCCTGGTGCCCCAGGCAGACCCCGAGCAGCGGGGTGCGCTGCGCGGCGCACGCACGGACCAGGCCTATCGATGCGCCGGCGCGCTCCGGGGTGCCCGGTCCCGGGCTGAGCAACACACCGTCGAACTGCGTAGCAATGGCCGTCTCGTCGGCGAGCCGGGTGTCGTCATTGCGCCACACGTCAGCCCCGACGCCCAGCTGGCCGAGGTACTGCACGAGGTTGAACACGAAGCTGTCGTAGTTGTCGACAACCAGGATCCGCATCGTGTCAGGGTACCGTCCGACGCCGGGCGCCGATCCCGCTCAGTACCCGACCGTGCCGGCGGGCCGTGCGAAGTGCATCCGGACCGGTTCGGAATGGCCGACGATCTGTACGTCGGGCTTGACCTCTTCGCGGTAGCCGAGGCCGAATCGGACCACGTACTGCTTGTACAGGGTGACTAGGGGAGCGGCGGCCAGGGCGGCTTGCATGGCTGCCGCATTGCCGATCGCGGTGATCGTGTAGGGCGGGCTATAGGTACGCCCGTTGAGCAGTAGCGTGTTGCCGACGCAGCGAGGCACCGAGGTCGCGATGATCCGCTGGTCCTGCATCTGGATCGCCTCCGCGCCGCCACTCCACAACGCGTTGAGGACGGCCTGGATGTCTTGCTGGTGCACGACCAGGTCGTCGGGCGATGCATCGCGCGGGAAGCGGCCGTTGGCGTCGCGCTGCGCGTCCTGGAGGGTCACCACCAGACCGGGGCCGTGAACGGGGTCCATGCCCGCCTCACCGGCCAGCTCCGCGGAGCGCCGCAGCATGGCCGCCAGAGCGGCATCCGGAGACCGGCCGTGCATCGAATCGATCTTGTTGGCCAGCTCGTCGCGCTCGGCGCTGAGGCGGTTCACCGACGACTGCGCCTCTCGCACCAGATCGACCAGACGCGGCGCATCGCTGCGGCGAATCTCGGCGCCGCCGGACACCCCGTGCGTGGCCGCCAGCAGCAACCCGGCCAGCAGGCACACCAGGGGGACCCCGATGCGCCATGGCGAGCGGCGCGCGTCGATCATCGACTCTCCACTTTCCTGGTCACCGTGCCAGGTGAGTTAGTCTCGTAGCCAAGTTATAGGTGCAGCTGCAATCGTTATCGTCGCACCCCGTCCCGCTCAACATGTTCAGGTAACCCCGAGATATCCCCGAGGTAATGATGCCCAAGTCCAAGGTCCGCAAGAAGAACGATTTCACGGTCAGCACCGTAAGCCGGACACCCGTGAAGGTGAAGGTCGGGCCGTCCAGTGTGTGGTTCGTATGTTTGTTTGTCGGCCTCATGCTGATCGGGCTCGTCTGGTTGATGGTGTTTCAATTGGCGGCCGTCGGAAGCCAGGCGCCGGCGGCACTGAACTGGATGGCGCAACTGGGTCCGTGGAATTATGCGATCGCGTTCGCCTTCATGATCACCGGTTTGTTGCTCACCATGCGCTGGCACTGAACTAGACAAAAACGAAATGAATTCATTTTGGGGTCTGCGCGTTACTGGTCCAGCAACCTTGCGGTCACCCAATCACACGCGTGTGATTTATCCCCACTGTTGATAGCGCTTGTGGATAACTCCATAGGCAGTGGTGGGAGGGCGTAACCAGCGCATGCAGCAAACACAATGGGAGCCGCGCTCGGCGGGAATTGCTGGTTGCGGGCTCGCCGGTCTTCTGATGGCTATCGCTAGTGTGACCCTTGTCACAGACCCGCCCGGGCGCATCCTGGCAGGCGTTGCCGCGGGGGGTTTGATCTTGTTTGCGGGCCTGACGTGGCGCGCGCGTCCGAAGTTGGCAATTTCGCCCCGGGGCCTGGTCCTGCGGGGCTGGTTTCGGACGCAGGTATTGCAGCACTCCGACATCAAGATCATCCGGATCACCGAGTTCCGCCGCCACGGGCGCAGAGTTCGGCTGCTCGAGGTCGAAACGGTCACCGGTGGGTTGGTGATCTTCTCCCGTTGGGACCTCGGGACGGACCCGCTGGAGGTGCTCGACGCGCTCACGGCCGCCGGGTATGCGGGTCGCAACCCGCGCTGACCGTCGCCCCGGCGCGAAGGCGCCTTAGGAGATCGTGATCGACTCGATGACGACCGCATCGCTAGGACGGTCGTTGCCCTCGGTCGCCGTCGTTGCGATGGCGTCGACGACCTTCTGGGAATCGGGGTCGGTCACTTCGCCGAAGATCGTGTGGCGCCGGTTCAAGTGCGGAGTCTCTGACACGGTGATAAAGAACTGCGAGCCGTTGGTGCCTGGGCCCGCGTTCGCCATCGCCAGCAGGTATGGCTTGTCGAATTGCAGCTCGGGGTGGAACTCGTCGGCGAACTTGTAGCCGGGGCCGCCGCGGCCCGTACCGGTCGGATCGCCGCCCTGAATCATGAAGCCGCGGATCACCCGGTGAAAAACCGCGCCGTCGTAAAACGGCCCGGACGGGCCACCGGACGCGTTTTGAGTCGAGTACTCCTTGGTGCCCTGCGCCAGGCCGACAAAGTTGGCGACAGTCTTGGGCGCGTGGTTTCCGAACAGGGCAACCTTGATGTCCCCGCGGTTGGTGTGCAGCGTTGCGGTGGCGGTCTGAATGGGGCTGTTAGTCACGACCCCAGAGTCTGCCATCACGCGCTGGCATGCCCGCACCCGGTGTCGCTCGATCGGAGGCCGCTGCCGAAAACACGGGTGCGCGCAATAGGCTCACGGGTGTCCTATTGATGGCAGTCTGATGGGGCACCCGATGAGCGGCACAGAAAGGCGGCAGATGAGCGCGAAGACGGCATCCCGGCTGACCCCTCGGGAGCGACTGGCCCGCGGACTGACCTACTCGGCGGTGGGACCGGTGGACGTCACCCGAGGCGTTGTGGGACTGGGCGTCCACTCCGCGCGGTCGACGACATCGGGGCTCCGTCGCCGGTACCGGGAGGGCCGGTTGGCCCGGGAGATCGCCGCGGCCCAAGAGACGCTCGCCGAGGAGCTGGCCGCCGCGCAGGAGGTCGTCGGGGGGCTGCCTGAAGCGCTGCAGGACGCACGCCGCTCCCAACGCCGCGGCAAGCGCCCCTGGGTGCTCGCGGGGGCAGCAGTCGCCGTCCTGGCCGGCGGGGCCGTCGCATTCAGCATCGTCCGGCGTTCACTGCGCGCGGAGCGCCAGGAGCCGTCGCCCAGGCCTCCCAGCGTCGACGTGCAGCCGCGTCCGTAAGCGACCGCCCGACGGTCTAGGGATCGGGCTCCGCAAGTATCCGCTCCCACCGCTCGCGTCCCCTCGGCGTGAGGCCGATGTCGCGAGTGTCGGGCCATTCCTCGATTTCGGTGATCGTCTGTTGGCACCATTCGATGAGATCTCGGTAGAACTCGGCGATGAACGTCGACACAGGCTCGACGAGGTGGAGCCGCTCCGGGAAAGGGCCACCGGTGTGCAGCAGCTCATCGATGAGCGCCTTGCCCTTGGCATGCAACTCACGGGCCTCGCGCGCAGTGGCTTCTAAGGACGTGCGCAGATCTTCCATGGTTGTCTGGTCTCCGAGGAACATCCGGAGAAATCCCTCGGCTTCGATGACCGGCGCGGCCGGCGCGCTGTCGAACCACTCCTCAAGTGCCGCACGGCCTTCGGGGGTGATGGTGTAGCGAGTGCGTTGACGGCGGCGGCCCTCGACTATCTCGGCGCTGGCGTGTCCGCGCTCGACGAGCCGCTTCAGCTCCGCGTACAGGTGGGCGTCCGACCGGGGCCAGAAGAAATGCACGCCGCGCTTGATCTGAGCGACGATCTCGTATGCCGTCCACGATTTGATGCCGAGCAGGCCGAGAAGGCCGAAAGATGTGGTGGTCGGTTGTGAAGGCATCCCTTGACAATACTCCATTCTGGAGTATTTTAAGCTCCACACTGGAGTATGGAGGAGCGGTATGAATGACACCGAGTACGTCGCGCTCGTCGACACCACCAGGGACGAACTGAGGGAGCGCATCGGGCGGGCGCGGGATCGTTTTGACCGGTTAATCCGCACCGCCGACCCGCACGCGCGCGTGCCCGGCTTGGACTGGACCGTTCACCAGGTCGTCGCTCACATGCTGTCCGTCGCGCACCGCTATCAGGCGGTGGCGGAGGGACGAGACTTCCGCCGCGCCACCTATCCGCGAGAGCTGGACGAAATCAACCGCACCGAGCTCGATGCGCTGATGGCGCCGATACCCGAACTTGCGGACCGGCTGAACGGCCTTGCTTCCGTCATGGACGCGCTATTCGACACCGCCTCGAACGACCGCGTGTACGAGGTCCACTGTGGCGCCTTGGCGGACGGCATCGCGGCGCAGACGAACTGGCTGGGTGAGTTGATCCTCCATGGGAGGGACGTCGCGCGGGCGATCAAGGCGCCGTGGGAGATCGACGAACGCGACATGTTGCTCATCGCGCGGGGTCTAATGCAGTTCGCTGAGGGGCCGGGCTACCTGCGCGCGGGGTTGCCGCCCGGTACCGATGTCTGCGCCGCGTTCAAGCTCCCCGGCGCGCGCTCGTACCTGATCCACATCCACGACGGTGCCATCGAGCTGCGTGAGCTCCGGTCCACCGATCGCCCGGACGCCATACTGCGGGCGCCCGCTTCGACTCTGTGCGACATGATGTACCAGCGGATCGGTCCGGTCACGGCCGCACGACGGGGGCTGATGATCGTCGGCGGTCGTCGACCGTGGAAGGCGCTCAAGCTGCAGTCCTATTTGGAACGCGTGTGATGCAATACCGGGTCAGGACCCGCTGCTGGCTTCAGCGGCGAGGGTGCAGCAGGCGGCGGCGGTTGTGCCCGCCGGCACCTAGGTGCGCACGGTGCTGGTAGGTCGGCAAGGCCGTGCCCAGCGCCTGCTCCACTGGTCCGTCGGTCTGCAGCCCTCGTTCGAGCAGCGTCGCGACTCCGGCCTGTGATTCGGGGTGGGCCACGCCGGCGACAAACAGTCGACTGTCCTCGGCGAGCGCACCGTTTGTCCGCAAGGGTGGTTTCGTTGACACGGCCCTTGCAATCGGCGATCCCCGCCTAGCGGTCCAAGCAGTCCTCCAAAAGTTTGTTTTACACATGTCGACAACCAGAGCCGTGGTGGGAGACTTCCAGCTACGCTGCACGGATGACGGAATCCGTCATCGTCCTGGGCGGTGGCCTGTCCGGGTGCTCGGCTGGCTACGCCCTGGCCCAGGCCGGACTGCGCGTCTGCGTCATCGAACGGGCCCCGGCCCTGGGAGGCCTCGGCGGCAGCTTCGAGCGCGATGGCCATTTCTATCCGCTGGGTTACCACCACATTCTTCGTCGTGACCGTACGCTGCTGTATTTCCTCGAGTTGATGGGCGCCCTCGAACAAGTGCACTGGCGGCGCATCCGGATGTTATTCAGGGTTGGCGGTCAGCTTTACGACCTGGCGAACCCCCTGGACATGCTGCGGTTTCCAATGTCCCTCGCGGATAAGGCGCGCTTCGTGGCCCTGATGCTGCGCGCCTTCCACAAGACCGACTGGACTGATTGGCTGGACAAGAGCGCCGAGGATTTGCTTGACTCCTGGTCCGGACCTCGCGTCCGGGCAGCGCTCTTCGAGCCGCTTACCCAGCTGAAATTCGAGCTGCCCTGCTCGGAAGTAAGTGGTGCCTGGCTGGGAACGCGGCTGCACTACCGCGAGGGCTCGGCGGCCCTCGGTTATGTCCCGGGCACCAACTGGACGCACGTGCTGTGTCAGGGTGTGGGGCGGCTTCTCGAGGAATCCGGCGTCGAGGTGCGCTTACGCACGAGCGTTGCGAAGCTGCATTCCTGCGGTGAGCGCATGCGTGCGGTCGAACTGGACACTGGCGAGCGCCTGCCCGCGGACCTCGTGGTAAGCAGCATGCCCACGCGTGTGTACCTCGACCTCGCGCCAGACGATGCGACGCCGCACCTTCGCGAGATCCGTTACAGCGCCCTGCTGTCGCTGGTGTGCGCCTCGAAGAAGGCGGTCGAACCAGACTTCTACTGGATGAATCTCGCCGATCGCGACCGCGCGGCCTGCGGTATCTTCCTGCTCAACTCGCTCAACCCCACGATCGGCGCGCCGGGCGACTCGTGCGTCAACTTCGTGACCCACCTCAACAGCCATACCCGGCCCTTCTTCACAAAGCCGGAAGACGAGATCGTGCAGGCCTATTTGGCGGACTTCAAGGCGGTTTTCGGCTTCGACCTCAATCCGTTTTGGGTCAAACTGTCGCGAGTCCCGATGTACTCGCCGGTTATTACGCCCAATTACCGAAATCCCCCGGTACGCAGCGCACGCTTCGGCAACGTCTACTTCGCCGGCAACTACCGCACCTTCCCATCCGTCGTCTCGACCGGCACAGCCCTGGCATCCGGCCTCGAGGCGGCTCAAACGCTGCTGCGCGACTTGGGCACCGACACGCAGCTGCCCGAAAAGATCTCCGCATTCCGGCATTAGCGGGTCGGACGCATGGCAAGCCACGGCCTTTATTCGCGACCGTATACGCAACGATATATGTCGTAATTGTCGAGTTCGTCGGTCTTCTTGCAGTCCCGGCGCAGCAAATCAACCAACCGCTGATTTCCTTCTTCCCGCTCGCTTGCCTCGGGTTGCAGTTGAAGCTGCCGCTTGACGACAAGCCATCGGATGTCGTGTGCGCGCACCATGACCGCAATCTCTTCCGGGCTGTAGGGATTCCCGACGGTGTCGAACAACAGCACCGGGAAACGAGGCTCGCGGCCCGTCGCGTAGTAGAAGGGATCCTCACCGGGAATGATCAACAGCCCATCTCCGGCTGGAATTTTGGCCTTTGCATAAGCTGCCAGCGCATCGAACTGCGGAAGCCATGGGCCGCGCACAGTCAATCCGCGCAGGGCGGGCAACGCCGACCGTTCCAGCCGACCGTCGGTGAGCTTGGCGTAAGTTAGTCGTGCGTTGCTGAAAACGTAGTACCCCCCGGAAATCAGCAATGACAGCGCGACAGCGACCGAAATGATCGTGGTGACCGTAGCGTCGTGCTCGGTCCAATTCCCGAGCGCCGCCAACACACTGGCGATCAGCACGATCAGCAGCGGCCACAGCGCATACGTCGAACCCCACAGCCCCTGTGACAGAAATGCGGCGGGAATCGTGGCAATCACAATGAACGGCAGGGCCAGCGTAACTCCTTTTCGTTGTCGGACGGCCGCCACCGAAATCACCAATGACACGATCACCAGAAACGGCCACAACGAAAGGAGGCAATTCGCGTTATCCGACTGGCTTTGTCCGGTCAACAAGCATGCTGACGTCCACACGAACGGAACCGACAGCATAACAGCCGCCAATATCGTCATTGAGCGATTCGTGCGGCGAACCGAGAGAAACACCAGTCCGGCAATCAATGCCGCCAGCCACCATGGCAGAAACCGGTTGTCGTGCAGAGACCCCCACGAGGCCCACCGTGTACCCAGGCGTCGCGCGGCCGCGAACTGCCATGTCCAATGCAGGTAGTTCCGCAGGCCCGCAGTGACCTGGATCAGCACCGCCGCCAGCGCCAACCCCGCCGCAATGCCGCAGAGAATTGCGCCATATCCACGGGTGACGCCTTCGCGACGCCTGTCGATCACCAGCAGCGCCAGTATCGCAAGCCCCGCGCTGCCGAGGAACGCGAGTCCGGTGTTTTGTTTAGCGGTGGCCGGCACAACCAATGCCATGCCGGCCAGAAAACTCAGGCTTACAGGAAATCCTTTTCCTTCCGCGTATAGAAGCAAGAATATGGACACAAGAATTGCGAACGTGCAGTCGGCGTCGTAGCTGGGGTCCGGCCAAATGCAATAGATCCCAAGTACAGCCAGGGGCGCGCTCACGAGGAAGGCGGCCAGGCGCGGTTGCGCAACCGATCCGCGCAACAACCTCGATACAATTTGCCAGGTCAGTACGGTTGCAAGTCCGCCTACGACTGCGGCATACGCCACATGGTGCCAGAACACTGTTCCCGTGGTCTTGATGAGCGCCGCTTGTACCGCGTAGCTCAAAGGCGGGTACGCAAGGGGAAAATCCCGATAGGGGACCCACCCCATGGATATGCGATACGCGTCCTCCAACATGAAGCTCAGATCCCACAAGACACCCTGTCTTGAGTTCTGCAAAACCACCACCGCGGCCGTCGCGGCGAACAGTAGCGAGCCTGCAATCGCGTCCTTGCACCGCTCCGATACTGTCTTGTAGCGCATTTCGGCGAGACGGTATCACGAGATTGGTTAGCCGGCGCGAAACGCCTAAGCTGCGCCTTTACCTTGTGGAGCCTAGGGGAATCGAACCCCTGACACCTGCCTTGCAAAGGCAGTGCTCTACCAACTGAGCTAAGGCCCCTCATCGCGAATAGGTGGATGACCGGGAGGGTCAACCGCCGTCACGTGCCAGACCTCGACTCCGCGTCGTGACCGAACCACCGCCACCGCTACAGCGATCAGCGCCAGTGGCAAAGCTAGTCTCACGCAACGTCTTGACGGGCACATGGTTGTGGGCCTGGGAGGACTCGAACCTCCGACCTCTTCGTTATCAGCGAAGCGCTCTAACCGCCTGAGCTACAGGCCCGCACTCGCGTACGGACGAGCGACGAGATTACCGCAATCGCCGCCCCACCCCCAAAAACGTGTCGATCCGCGCTAGTCGCGGTCTGCCAGTGTCACTTCGATGCCGCCGATCAGATCGGTGGTCAGGTTGTAGACGAACGCGGCGATCGTGGCCATCGCCGTCAGCAGGACGATGTTGACCAGGCCGATGAGAACGGCGCCACCGAAAATCGTGCTGCTGGAGACCAGTTCACCGCTGCTGCCGCTGGTGTTGTTCAGCAGGTCGCCGACGTTGCTGTTCAGCTTGGCCCACACGCCCATGCCACCGAGCACGAGGTAGAGGAACGCCACCGCCGTCATCCAGACGAAGAACAGCGCCACCGAGAGCATCAGGGACACCTTCAACGTGCTCCAGGGATCGATCCGGCGGATCTGCATGCTGGCGCGAACCGGGCCGCGGGTTCGCCGCGACACCTGAACGCGGTTTTCGCGGGCTTCTCGGTTTTCTCGGCTCTCGGGGGTCGTCGAACGGCCCGCTCCCGATGGGCTTGAAACCTCGGCATTGCGGTCGGACGCGGTCTTGCGCTGTGGGGGTCCCGGAACTGGGCCGGACAGATCGGGCAACTCGCTGGCGTAGGCCTCGGCGGGTGGGCTGTCGCCGCGCGCCGGCGCGGCGTCGAGGTCCGGCGGGGGCGGATTCTTCGGATGTGCGGCCGCGCCGCCCCCCGGTGCGGCTGTGCCGGAGATGAAGCGGTTCAGCCGGGCATCAGCACCGGCGGGCGGGGCCGGCCTCGGCTCGGCAGGTGGTTCGGCCGGGCGTTGCGTCGGGTGCGGGGCGCGGGCGGTGCCGCGCTGCCTGGATGGCGAATCGCCGGCGCCTTGAATGCGGCCGGTCGGTATCGGCGTCGCGCGGTGTGTACCCGCGCGCTCGACCGAACCATCCCCATTGAGGCCGTCGGCCATTTTGGGGGCGCCCGGCTCGTTCGGTGAGGTCACCCCTACACTCCTTCGATCTCCTACGATGGCCGCCTCAGCGGCAGTCGCATTATGTGTGGCTGGGCTGAGTCTATTGCCCGGCTCCCGCCCGAACCCTTAGAGGACCACTGCTGGTCGCATCGCTACCCGGCTAGCCTTCCGAATCCGCAGCACCGTCGGCTTCCCCGACGGCTTCGTCCGCGTTTTCCTCGGCGTTGCGCGCGATGGCTAACAGTGTGTCGCCCTCACCCAGATTCATCAATCGAACGCCCTTGGTCTGCCGCCCTGCCTTGCGGACCTGGCGCGCCGCTGTGCGGATTACACCGCCTCCGGAGGTAATCGCGTACAACTCGCTGTCGTCGTCGACGATCACCGCGCCAACCAGCCTGCCACGCCGGCGGTCGTACATCACGGTCAGGACTCCCTTGCCGCCGCGGCCCTGCACCGGGTACTCGTCGATCCCGGTGCGCTTGGCGTAGCCGCCGGACGTGGCGACCAGCAGGTAAGTGCCTTCGCGGACCACGTTTAGCGACAACAGGTAGTCCTCGGTGTTGAACCGCATGCCCTGCACGCCGGAGGTTGCCCGGCCCATCGGTCGTAGCGCCTCATCGGTAGCCGAGAACCGGATGGACTGACCGTTGGCCGAGACGAGCAGCAGGTCGTCCTCGGACGAGCACAGCACCGCCCCGACCAGCTCATCGCTGTCGCGCAGGTTGATGGCCACGATTCCGCCCGAGCGGTTGGAGTCGAAGTCGGTCAGCTTGCTCTTCTTGACCAGCCCGTTGCGCGTGGCCAGCACCAGGTACGGGGCGTCCTCGTACCCGCGGATCTGGATCACCTGCGCGATCCGCTCCTCGGGCTGGAAGGCCAGCAGGTTGGCAACGTGCTGGCCGCGCGCCGTCCGTGAAGCTTCCGGCAACTCGTAGGCCTTGGCCCGATACACCCGGCCCTGCGTGGTGAAGAACAGGATCCAGTCGTGCGTCGAGCACACAAAGAAGTGCCGCACGATGTCGTCCTGCTTGAGCCCGGCGCCCTGCACGCCCTTGCCGCCGCGTTTCTGGCTGCGGTAGAGATCGGTCTTGGTGCGCTTGGCGTATCCGGTTTCGGTGATGGTGACGACGACGTCCTCGCGGGCGATCAGGTCCTCGTCGCTGACGTCGCCGTCGGCGGCGATGATCCGGGTGCGACGGTCATCGCCGTGCTTGTCGACGATCTCCGTAAGTTCGTCGCGGACGATCGCACGCTGCCGCTCCGGCTTCGCCAGAATGTCTTCCAGGTCGGCGATCTCGGCTTCGATCTTGGCCAGGTCGTCGATGATGCGCTGGCGCTCCAGGGCAGCCAGTCGCCGCAGCTGCATGTCCAGAATGGCCTGGGCCTGGATTTCGTCGACGTCGAGCAGCTCGATCAGCCCGGCGCGGGCGATGTCGACGGTTTCCGAGGCCCGGATCAAGGCGATGACCTCGTCCAGCGCGTCGAGCGCCTTGACCAGGCCGCGCAGGATGTGGGCCCGCTCGTTGGCCTTGCGCAGCCGATAGGTGGTGCGGCGGACGATGACGTCGAGTTGGTGCGCGACGTAGTGGCGGATCAGCTGGTCAAGTCGCAGGGTGCGCGGCACCCCATCGACGATGGCCAGCATGTTGGCGCCGAAGCTCGTCTGCAGCTGGGTGTGCTTGTAGAGGTTGTTGAGCACCACCTTGGCCACCGCGTCGCGTTTGAGCTCCACGACGATGCGCACACCGACGCGGTCGCTGCCCTGGTCTTCGACGTTGGCGATGCCGGTGAGTTTGCCGTCGCGGACCTGCTCGGCGATCGAGGTGATGAAGTTGTCGTGGTTGACCTGATACGGCAACTCGGTGATGACCAAAGACGTTCGGCCCCTGGCCTCTTCGACCTCGACCACGCCGCGCATCCGGATGGAGCCGCGGCCGGTTTTGTAGGCGTCGGCGATGCCTTGCGTGCCGACAATCAGCCCCGCGGTGGGGAAGTCGGGGCCCTTTACCCGCTGCGTGACCGCGGCCAGCGTTGCCTCTTCGTCGGCCTCGTGGTTTTCGAGGCACCAGAACACGGCCTCCGCGAGCTCCCGCAGATTGTGCGGTGGGATGTTCGTGGCCATGCCGACCGCGATGCCACCGGACCCGTTGGCCAGCAGGTTGGGGAACCGGCTGGGCAGCACCGTCGGTTCCTGCACCCGGCCGTCATAGTTCGGAATGAAATCGACTGTCTCCTCGTCGATTTCACGCAGCATCTCCATCGCCAGGGGAGTCAGCCGCGCTTCCGTGTTGTGGCTGACGAACCCGTTGGTGAGGAACGCGTGATCGTCGGTGTCGACACGCAGGCTGTACACCGGCTGCACGCCAGCATCGGTCACCCTCGCAACGCGAGCGTAGTAGAAGCGGCCGTCGGTGAGGTCGGTCGTGATCGCACGGACATCCGGATCGGCGATGTGCCCGAGGATTTCCGCGCCGCGGGTACGCCAGCGTTGGATACGGTCGACATTGTGACGATTGAGCCAGTCGCGGTCGGACCACGAGCCACCCGCATGCTTGCGAATGAATGCCGCCAGCCCGGGGACATGGTCGGTGTCCATGCCGGCGCACGGGGGCATGGCGTACAGGATCTTAGTCAGCTTAGTTTGCTTGGCACCGCCGAAACCGATTTGCGCTGCAAATGTTTCGGCCTGGGCTCGGTTGGTGATGACGACCTTGTGCTCGCCGACCGCCATCCGGTAGCGCCTCGAAACGACACCGAACTCGAGCAGCATTTGCTGAACGTTGATGGCTAGCCGCTCGCTGCGCGTGGAGTAGGAGATCTGAATCGTGTTGCGCGGCAGTGCAGAACACGACCCATCACCCTCGAAGAGCGCGTGCAGGAAGGCGCGCTTAACCGCGGCCGGGGACTGCCAAAGCCAGTCGGGAATCGCCTTGTCCGCTGACCGTTGCCCGCACAGGTCGCTGAGTCGCGTCTTCTTCAGTTCTGTGAGGTTCTGAACATCAAGCTCGTGCAGTGTGGAGCCCGACGCGATCATCCGAGAAGATACATAGCGCCGACCACCGACGACCGCGTCATAGGCGCCGACGACGGTGTTGAAGTAGTCCCGATCGCAGTTATTGAATCCCGCACGAGTCTCGGAGACAAAACCCTCGCTGATGAACGCCCCCAATAGGAGCGCTTCCAGCACGTCGTACCAGTCGGCCGGACCCAACTCGACTGGTGGTGTCCGCTGCAGGACGACGTAGTCGTTGGGGCGGATTTCTTCGATCAGCTTCCACAGCAGCGTGGGCACGCCGCCAACATCGACGAGGCACAGCAATGGATGGTTCGCTGTACCAGTGACTTCGTAACCCTCAGCTGTCGTGACTGCGTATGTCTGATGTTCGCCGGAATGGAAGAGGCGATCGGCCAGAACGGGGTCCCCGTGTCGATCAAGAACCTTCAACTCGATCGCGTTTTCCGAATTGGGTCGCGCGCTCGGAACAACATCGCCAATCCGCACCGACTGCCCGAAAGGCAGCCGCACCAACGCATCTCCGGTTAAGCAGTAGCGCATCGCGGCCGGTGGGTCGTTGCCCGGCGAGCCGAAGTTGCCCTGACCGTCGACGAGCGGGTACCGCAACGACCACGGCTGCGCCATGCGCACCAACGTGTCGTAGATCGAGGCGTCGCCGTGCGGGTGGTAATTGCCCATCGTCTCGGCGACCGACCGCGCCGACTTGGCGTGGCTGCGGTCCGGACGGAAACCGGAGTCATACATCGCGTAGAGCACTCGGCGGTGCACCGGCTTGAGGCCGTCGCGCACCTCCGGCAGTGCGCGGCCCACGATCACGCTCATCGCGTAGTCGATGTAGCTGCGCTGCATCTCCTGCTGGATGTCAACCGGCTCGATCCGGTCGCCTGCCTCGTCGCCAGGCGGCAGCGTGGTGTCAGTCATCTATTCCTCGTTTTGCGTTGGGATACGCGGGCCTGATCGATCAGACATCCAGGAAGCGAACATCCTTGGCGTTGCGCGTGATAAAGCTCCGGCGCGCGTCGACATCCTCACCCATCAGGATGGAGAACAACTCGTCGGCGGCCGCCGCGTCATCGAGGGTTACTTGGCGCAACACCCGCACGGCGGGGTCCATCGTGGTTTCCCACAACTCCTTGGCGTCCATTTCGCCCAGACCCTTGTAGCGCTGGATGCCGTCTTCCTTGTTGATCTTCTTGCCGGCCTTCAGTCCGGCATCCAACAATCCGTCGCGCTCGCGGTCGGAGTAGGCGAACTCCGGATCGCTGCGCTGCCACTTCAACTTGTACAGCGGCGGTTGCGCCAGGAACACGTGCCCGTTTTCGATCAACGGTCGCATAAAGCGGAACAACAACGTCAGCAGCAGCGTCGAGATGTGCTGCCCGTCAACGTCGGCGTCGGCCATCAACACGATCTTGTGGTACCGCAACTTGGTGATATCGAATTCATCGTGGATCCCGGTACCCAGTGCGGTGATGATTGCCTGAACCTCGGTGTTCTTGAGCACCCGGTCGATTCGTGCCTTCTCGACGTTGATGATCTTGCCGCGCAACGGAAGAATCGCCTGGAACATCGAATCGCGGCCGCTCTTGGCCGAGCCGCCAGCCGAATCACCCTCCACCACATATAGTTCCGACTTCCGTGGGTCGGTGGAACGGCAGTCGGCGAGCTTGCCAGGAAGTCCACCCAGATCGGTGGCGCTCTTGCGGCGCACCAGTTCCCGCGCCTTGCGGGCCGCGATTCGCGCCTGCGCCGACGAAACCGCCTTGTTCACGACCACCTTGGCGTCCGCCGGGTTCGCTTCGAACCAGTGCGTCAGCTGCTCGTTGCAGACCTTCTGCACGAACGACTTGACCTCGGTATTGCCCAGCTTCGTTTTGGTCTGGCCCTCGAATTGCGGTTCGCTGACCTTCACGGAAATCACCGCGGCCAAGCCTTCCCGGATGTCGTCGCCGGTGAGGTTGGGGTCCTTCTCCTTCAGTACCTTGCGATCCTTGGCGTACTTGTTCACCACCGACGTCAATGCGCTCCGGAAGCCCTCTTCGTGGGTGCCGCCCTCATGGGTGTTGATGGTGTTGGCGAAGGTGTGTACCGACTCCGAATAGCCGGCGTTCCACTGCATCGCGATTTCGACTTCGTGGTTCGGACCCTTGTCGGAGAAATCCACGATGCTGCTGTGGATCGGGCTCTTCGTGCGGTTGATGTGCTTGACGAAGTCCACCAGTCCGCCCGGGTAGTGGAACGTGCGGCTCTTGACCTTATGTGGCGCAGCCGATTCGGCCGCCTTTTCTTCGGCCGACTTGGGTGCCTCGGCCGTATCGCTGACCACGTCGTCGACGACCTCTTCTTCACTCACCCGCTCGTCGTTGAGCTTGATCGTCAAACCCTTGTTCAGGAATGCCATTTCCTGCAGCCGGCGCGCCACCGTCTCGAAGTCGTACTCGGTGGTTTCGAAGATGTCCGGATCGGCCCAGAACCTGACCCTGGTTCCGGTTTTTTTGGTGGCCTCGCCCTGCTTGAGGGTTCCCGGCTCGGCGTGGTCGTAGAACTGCGTCCACTCGTGGCCATCGCGGGAGATATCGACCTCGAGGCGGGTCGACAGCGCGTTGACCACCGACACACCGACACCGTGCAACCCGCCACTGACGTTGTAGCCGCTATTCTCGCCGCCGAATTTGCCGCCGGCGTGGAGTTGGGTCATCACCACGTCGACGGTCGGGACACCGGTGGCGTGCGTCGCGACCGGTATTCCGCGCCCGTTGTCGGTGACCTCCACACCGCCGTCGTCGAGTAACCGCACATCGACCTGGTTCGCGTAACCGGCCATCGCCTCATCCACCGCGTTGTCGACGACCTCCCAGACGAGGTGGTGCAGACCGCGTTCGCCGGTGGATCCGATGTACATGCCGGGGCGTTTGCGGACGGCCTCGAGGCCCTCCAAAACGGTGATCTGCTCCGCGCCGTATTCGTTTCGTGGTTTCTTCTTTTGGGCAGCCACAGTCGGGATGCTCTCCTTGGGGTTGCATGCGAGCGGTCCAGTCACCGCAGCGGTCGCATACCCCACTCTACCGTGATCAAGGGGCGGGACCGATTTTCTGGGCGCGTTTCTACCTATCTCACCGCCCCGTGTGCTCGTTATCTTCATTCACCGCGCGTCCCGACGTTAGCCGAGATGGTCCGTTTCGTCCTGACGGCTCTGAGCCGCTTGTTGACGAACGCCCGTCTGGGGAAGAGTTCGGGCTACCCGTAGGTGTCCCGCGGCCCTCTGCCGGCGATGTGGCGTGGGCCCTTGCGCCAAGACGGTCGGGCCGGGCCGGTGATCTTCAATGAGGTCACCACACCGTTGCCAACCGCAGCGGCGATCTTGGCCAGCAATTGCGCCTGAATCAGCCGCAACTGGGTGGCCCAGGCCGTCGATTCCGCCGCCACGGTGAGCACTCCTTCTTTGAGCCCGGTCGGGGTCGCATGGTCGGCGATCTGATGGCCCACCACCGACGACCAGTGGCCCAGCACCGTGCCCTCCGCGACGTGCGCGGACCAGCCGCGGCTTTTCGCCAACTCGCGCGCCACCTTCCCCAGCGGCTGCGGATCAAAAGCGTCCGGCCCCGGCCCTGTCCAGCCCCGCCGCCGTCCCGCAACGCGGCGCGGCGCGGGCGGCACCGACCGCCCGCGTCCGGCGTTCTTTCCCTGCGCGCGGGCTGCGGCGCGGGCCTCCTCGAGGGTGCGCCTTACCAGGTCGATGCCCGACATCGCCTTGGGTTGTTCGGGATCTTTCCCGTCGCCGGGGTCGGTCACGATCGCACCGCCGATACCCGTCCGGAGTCGTCATCACGCAGATCGATATGCACACGCCTAGCGTCCCAGTCCGCCGGAATGTCTTCCAGCACCGCCGCAGTCACCAACACCTGCTCCGCAGATTCCGCCACAGCGGCCAACGCACGGCGGCGTGTGGTGTCGAGTTCGGCGAACACATCGTCGAGCAACAACACGGGCTCATCCCCGTCGGCCCGCAACAACTCGTAGGCGGCCAACCGCAGCGCCACCGCCAAAGACCAGGATTCCCCGTGACTCGCAAAGCCTTTGGCGGGCTGATCGCCCAGCCGTAACTCCAGGTCGTCGCGATGCGGACCGACCAGACACATCCCGCGCTCCAACTCCGCCTCGCGACGCGCCGCCAACGCAGCCAACAAGGCGGCCTCCAGGAATTCGCGATCGGCGCCCGCGATGTCCTCCTCGCTGTCGGTGCCGAGCCTCGTTCGGTAGACGATCGCTGCCGGGCGGGATCCGGGCGCCAGCAACTGGTAGGCCTTCTCCACCTCCGGTGTCAACTGATTCACCAGATCGATGCGTGCGGCCATCAATTCGGCGCCATGTTCGGCCAACCGGCCATCCCACACGTCGAGGGTGTCCAGGGCACTCCGGTCGCCTCGATATCGTGCGCCGGAAACGGACTTCAACAGCGCGGTGCGCTGCCGCAAAACCTTGTCATAATCGGCGCGCACACCAGCAATCGCCGGTCTTCGTACCGTCGCCAAATCATCGAGGTAGCGGCGCCGGTCCGCCGGATCCCCGCGCACCAAAGCCAAGTCTTCCGGGGCGAAAAGCACCGCGCGCAATACCCCGACCACCTCGCGCGTGCTGCGCACCGGCGAGCGATTCAACCGCGCCTTGTTGGCGCGCCCCGCCGCGATCTCGAGGTCGACGGCACACTCCCTGCCCTGGTTCACGACGATCGTCGACACCACCGCGCGGTCGGCACCCGTCCGGATCAACGGCATGTCCGTCCCTGTTCGGTGCGAACCCAAAGTGGTCGAATACCACAACGCCTCGATCAGGTTCGTCTTCCCAAACCCATTGGGACCCACGAACACCGTCCGGCCCGGCTGCAATTCGAGGTCGGCGTGCGCCCAGGACCGGAAGTCACGCAGTCCCAAATGCCGGACGTACACCTACCCAGGCAACCGGACTGGCATCAACAGATACACATAGTCCGTCGGCAACGCGGGAAATGGTCCACTGCCGGTCGGCTGGCTGTCATCGCCGAGCGCGGGCCGTAGCAGCGCCGGCTTGCCCGGCGTCGTGAAACCAAACGACACCCGCTCCGAATGGACCGATGCAAGGCCGTCGGTCAAATACGTCGGGTTGAACGCGATCGTCAACGGCTCGCCGACAAAATCGACCGGAAGGTCTTCTTCGGCTCGACCCACATCGTCGGCACCCGCGGAGAGCCGCAGCATGCCATTGGCGAACTCCATCCGCACCTGCGCACCCCGGTCGGCCACCAACGCAACCAGCTTGATGGCCTCGGTCAGCTCGGCCACGTTGATGGTGGCCACGGCCGTATGTTCGGCCGGCAGCAACTGGCGAAACTTCGGAAACTCCGCGTCCAGTAGGCGCGTGGTGCTGCGTTTGCCATTACCGCTGATGCCGAGCAGCCCGTCTTTTCCGACTCCCGTCCCGGCACCCAGCGACAACCGAACATCAGACCCGTCGGCGCTGGCCTTGGCCGCCTCGGACAACGTCTTCGCCGGCACCAACACGGCGGCTTCGGTGTCGGGCGCCAATGCCGACCAAGTCAGCTCGCGAACTGCCAACCGGAACCTGTCGGTGGCCGCCAAAACCACCGTGTCACCCGAGATCTCGACCCGAATGCCGGTCAACATGGGCAACGTGTCGTCCCGGCCGGCGGCAATGGCCACCTGACCGATCGCCTCGGCGAACAGATCCGCCGGCAGGCTGCCGGTGCCTTCCGGCAACGCGGGCAGCGTCGGGTAATCCTCGACCGGCATCGTCGGCAACGAAAACCTGGCATTACCGCAGGTCAACGCAACCCGGTTGCCGTCCACGTGGAAGTCGACCGGCCTGTTGGGCAACGCCCGGGTGATGTCCGATAACAACCTTCCAGACACCAAAACCGTTCCGGGACAAGCGATTTCAGCTGCCACCTGGGCCTCGGCAGAAACCTCGTAGTCGAATCCGGAGATCGTCAGGCCCTGATCCGAGCCGGACAACAAGACTCCGGACAGCACCGGGACCGCCGGCCTGGTCGGCAGGTTCTTCGCCACCCACGACACCGCGTCGGCGAAAGACTCTCGCACCAGACGAAACTTCAAGTCGGTGAGGCCAGCTGTTGTCGTCGCCGCGTCCATAGCGTCCCTTTACCTGCCGAGTGTTCGAAAAACCAAAGTGGCTAGCCGCCCGTCGCTAGCAGTCGAACCACAACCGTAGATCGTCTGCGGCCATCTTGAAAGGTAATCGCGCAGGCAGACAAGCCGGGTCAACGACACTTTTTACGGCGCCCGGCGACGAGCGTCCCCAACCGTCTACTTCAAAGAAGAACCAACGGAGATATCTCAGTAACAGTATTAAGGGCTGTGCATTCTGGGGATAGGTGACCCTTGGCGCAGCTAGGGGAGTGATCCGGTTGTGGATGACGCCGTGGATAACTGTGTGGGCCCTGTTGGGCCGTTGGGGATGCGGCGAAGGTGTGCACGCAAACCCCATCGCTGCACCGGCGTTTGGTCGCGTTGTGCACAGAGTTTCGCACAGCACCAGCGGTGTGACTGGTGTGACAGGGGAGCGAGAAGTTTTTTGGATAAAAGTGATTCGAACGTCTCGAATCAGCGCTTGGACCGCTGGCGGATGCGAGTGGTGAGTTCTTTGACGTGATCGAAGACCTCACGACGCTCGGCCATCTCGGACAGGATCTTTCGTTGGGCGTACATGACCGTGGTGTGGTCACGGCCGAAGGCCTGGCCGATCTTGGGGAGTGACAGGTCAGTGAGTTCGCGGCACAGGTACATCGCGATCTGTCGCGATTGCGCCAGCGCTCGAGTTTTACCCGGGCCGCGCAACTCTTCAACGGTGGTGTCGAAGTATTCGGCGGTGGCGGCCATGATGGTGGCCGCGCTGATCTGCATGGTGCTGGCGTCGGCGATCAGATCGCGAAGCACGATCTCCGCCAGCGCCTTGTCGATCGGGGTTTTGTTCAACGACGCGAACGCGGTTACCCGGATGAGTGCGCCTTCGAGTTCGCGGATGTTGCGTTCGATGCTGCTGGCGATGAGCTCGAGGACTTCGTCGGGCACCGCCAGGCGTTCCATCTGTGCCTTCTTGCGCAGGATGGCGATGCGGGTCTCCAGTTCCGGAGGCTGCACGTCGGTGATCAGGCCCCACTCGAACCGCGTCCTCAGCCGGTCTTCAAGGGTGGCGAGCTGCTTCGGGGGCCGGTCTGAGGAGATGACGATCTGCTTGTTGGCGTTGTGCAGTGTGTTGAAGGTGTGGAAGAACTCTTCCTGGATACCTTCCTTGCCCTCGATGAACTGGATGTCGTCGACCAGCAGCACGTCGACGTCGCGGTAGCTGCGTTTGAAGGCGACCTTGCGGTCGTCACGCAGCGAGTTGATGAAGTCGTTGGTGAATTCCTCGGTGGAGACGTATTTGACCCGCATACCCGGGAACAGTCGCTGGGCATAGTTGCCGGCGGCATGCAACAGGTGGGTCTTGCCGAGGCCGGACTCGCCCCAAATGAAGAGCGGGTTGTAAGCGCGGGCCGGCGCTTCTGCGATGGCCAGGGCGGCGGCGTGGGCGAACCGGTTGGAGGCGCCGATGACGAAGGTGTCGAAGGTGTAGCGGCGGTTGAGACTGGTGCCGCCAAAGACGGCGGGGTCGGCGGTGTGTGGACGTTCGGTGAAGTAGTTCGGCCAGCTCTGCTCGTCGCTGCCGGCGGCTTCACCGTTTTCGTCACCCTCGTCGGTGTCGATGGTGATGTCGTCGAATTGGGACGCGGGGTCGGGCTGGGAAGAAATCCCCGGCTGTGCGAAAGCGGTCTCGTCGACGTCTTCGGCGGGTGGAGCGATGCGTACCCCGAGCTGGATCTGCTGTCCGAGCCGGCGGCTGAGCGCATCGGTGATGGGTGCGCGCAGATGACGTTCGATCTCGTTTTGCACAAAGCTGCTGGGGACCGACAACAAGGCAAACCCCTCCACGATGGTGAGCGGCTGGACAAGATTCAGCCACGCTCTTTGCTGGGGGGTCAAAGGAGCGACGAGAGTGGTGCGGTTGGCGGCCATGCCGTCTGCGGTGAACTCGCCGTTGAGTTCGGATACGACCGCGTTCCACACTGTCGTGAAACCTGAACCGGGGTCATCGGTCAACGACGTAGTCTTCCTGGTTCTCGCGGATTCCGGGTCGAGGGGCAACCACGCTTGGCGACAAAGCAACTGTCCACATAGTTATACACAGGTGTGGACAGGATGCCCGTGAGCAAGCCGCAACCTACCGGCGACGGCCCGCGATCTCCGCGCTGATGACAACCCGGGCGGGTCGCCTAGACAGCTAGTTGATCGGCCATCCTCGCTTTGTCGTCGAGCGCCGTTCCACTCTGAAACGGCATTGCCCGAAGCTAACAGTTTTCCGTCCGGCTGCCAACAGTTCTGCTGCATTCCAATCGGCTTCTTTAGGGTCGTCTGGGGCGTGCTCTCTGTTGCTGCCGATATCGTGCCGCAGCAGCGTCGCGGAGAACGCGGGTTCTGACATTTATTCGGGTTTTGCCCGTTGGGGCAGACCAAGTTTGACCCAGCGAAGACCGCTCAGTACCCTCAAACAGTCGCCCGAAAGTCGGCGATACGGCTGCGACCCAGATCGTGTGTCCGGGGACCGCGCCGGCCAGTAGCAAGACCCACCTCCGAGCAACCCGTGGACGGACGCAGTCAACAAGCGTGGTGGGCGGATGGCTCGAATAGTTGAGCCACAGACAACGAGGAGAACGCCGTGGCCAAGGGCAAGCGGACCTTCCAGCCGAACAACCGGCGCCGAGCCCGCGTGCACGGCTTCCGCTTGCGGATGCGTACGCGTGCCGGGCGCTCCATCGTGTCCAACCGGCGCCGTAAAGGCCGTCGCGCGCTATCTGCCTGATCGCAACGTCAGGTTTTTCGGCGGTGCTTCCCGCACGCAACCGTATGAGGCGGTCAACGGAGTTTGACGCCACGGTGAAGTACGGCATGCGCACGGTGCAGCCCGATGTCATCGTCCATGTTCGGCGGGCGTGCGATCCCGACGACACGGGGCCACGCGTCGGGTTGATCATCGCCAAAACGGTGGGTTCGGCCGTCGACCGCCACCGGGTCGCGCGTCGGCTACGGCATGTCGCCCGAACCATGGTGGGCGATCTCCATCGATCCGATCAGGTCGTCATCCGGGCGCTGCCGAGCAGCCGGCAGGTGTCGTCGGCGCGGTTGGAGCAGCAGCTGCGGCGCGGCTTGCGACGTGCCCTCCAATCGGCGGGAGACGATCGGTGAGTCTCTCGGTAAGGATGCGTGCTGTCGTCGGCGGCGCCGGCAAGGGGACCGGCTCAGGGCTGGTTCGGGGACTGGTTTTCTTGATCCACCTCTACCGGCACATGGTGTCACCACTGCGGCCGGCGACGTGCCGCTTCATTCCAACCTGTAGCCAGTACGCCGTCGATGCTCTTACCGAGTACGGCTTGATTCGGGGGAGCTGGCTGTCCGTGGCCAGGCTCGCCAAGTGTGGACCATGGCATCGGGGAGGATGGGATCCGATACCGGAGCGTCGCGACTGCCGCGCGGGCTCCGCTGACACGAGCGACGCCTGGGGCGCCCGGGCGGAGCTAGCGGAAGGTGAGTCTTTTGTCGTTTGATCCGTTCAGTCTGGACGTCGTCTACTACCCGGTGTCGTGGATCATGTTGGTCTGGTACAAGTTGTTCGCGTTCGTGCTGGGTCCGACGAACTTCTTCGCGTGGGCGCTCTCGGTGATGTTCCTGGTGTTCAGCCTGCGGGCGCTGCTTTACAAGCCGTTCGTGCGCCAGATCCGCACCACCCGGCAGATGCAGGAACTGCAGCCACAAATCAAGGCGCTGCAAAAGAAGTACGGCAAGGACCGCCAGCGCATGGCGCTCGAGATGCAGAAGCTGCAACGCGAGCACGGCTTCAACCCAATCCTGGGCTGCTTGCCGATGCTGGCGCAGATCCCCGTGTTCCTGGGTCTCTATCACGTCTTGCGGTCGTTCAACCGCACTACCGGAGGCTTCGGCCAACCGCACATGTCGGTGGCCCAGAACCGGATGACGGGCAACTACGTGTTCACCCCGGCCGACGTGGGCCACTTCCTGGACGCCAACCTGTGGGGTGCCCCGATCGGCGCGTTCATGACGCAACATGCCGGGTTGGACGCGTTCACCTACTTCAGCCGTCCCGCGGTGATCGCCGTGGGTACCCCGGTGATGGTCCTCGCCGGCATCGCGACCTACTTCAACAGCCGCGCGTCGGTGGCCCGGCAGAGCCCGGAGGCGGCGGCCAACCCGCAGACCGCGATGATGAACAAGCTCGCGCTGTACGTGTTTCCCCTCGGTGTGGTCGTCGGCGGCCCGTTCCTTCCGCTCGCCATCATCCTGTACTGGTTCGCGAACAACATCTGGACCTTCGGACAGCAGCACTACGTGTTCGGCATGATCGAAAAAGAGGATGAGGCCAAGAGGCAGGAAGTCATCCAGCGCCGGGCGTCGAACGCGCCGGCGCCGGGGGCCAAACCGAAGCGCAACCCCAAGGCGGCAAAGGCGAGCGGGAACGGTTCGTCCACCGCCGGCGACGAGACGACCGACTCCGATGATGGAGCCGAGACGCAAGCGGCCGAAGCAAAAACGGAACAGGCCCAACCGGAGACGCCAGGTGCGGCCGGACGCGACGACGGTCCAAGCAACCGCACACCGCGGCCGGGAGCGCGACCCAAGAGGCGCAAGCGCTGACGAGGCTACCTCGGGCGAGTGACGCCAACTGGACAGGGACCCGTGGAAGAGGGAGAGAAAAAGACATGACAGACGCCGATACCACCGAGCGCGACTTCGAGGCCGGGCTCGACACACAAGAGTCCGCCGAGGATGTTCCGGAGGACGAAACGACGCCGGAGACCAGCGACACGGAACCCGACGACCTAGAGGAGCGATTGGTCGCCGAGGGCGAGATCGCCGGGGACTATCTGGAAGAGCTGCTGGACCTGTTGGACTTCGACGGCGACATCGATCTGGACGTCGAGGGCAGCCGGGCCATCGTGAGCATCGACGGCGGCGACGACTTGAACAAGTTGGTCGGGCGCGGTGGTGAAGTGCTCGACGCCCTGCAGGAGTTGACCCGGCTGGCGGTGCATCAGAAGACCGGTGTGCGGAGCCGGTTGATGCTCGACATCGCGAGCTGGCGGCGCCGGCGGCGCGAAGAGCTGGCCGCGCTCGGCGACAAGATCGCGCGGCGGGTGCTGAGCACCGGGGAGCGCGAGGAACTCTCTCCGATGACACCGTTCGAACGCAAGATCGTTCACGATGCCGTTGCGGCGGTGCCCGGGGTGCATAGCGAGAGTGAGGGCGCCGAGCCGGCGCGGCGAGTCGTGGTCCTGGTCGACTAAAACCGCGCGAGTCACAGCCGTGTAATTCGCGGATGGTGGACGCCCAGAGCAGGTGAAGGCCCCTTGAAAGCCTCCAGGAATCGAGAATGTTTCACGTGAAACAAGACCGGGAGATGTTTCACGTGAAACATGCCAGCGTCGGCGCGCCGGTCGACGCGGCCGCGATCTTTGGGGCGCGGCTCGATATTGCGCGGCGCTACGCAGAACTGCTGGCGGGCGCGGGCGTGGAACGCGGCCTGCTGGGGCCGCGCGAGGTGGACCGTCTTTGGGACCGCCATCTGCTCAACAGCGTCGCGGTGCAAGAGCTTCTCGATCCAGGGGATCGGGTCATCGACATCGGCAGCGGCGCCGGGTTGCCGGGAATCCCATTGGCGATCGCGCGGCCCGATCTCGAGGTGGTGCTTCTCGAACCGCTGCTGCGCCGAAGCGAGTTTCTCAGTGAGGCCGTCGCCCAACTAGGGTTGTCGGTCGAAGTGGTGCGCGGCCGTGCGGAGGAACCTTGGGTGCGGGATCAATTCGGCGGCAGGGACGCCGCAGTGTCGCGAGCGGTTGCAGCGCTGGACAGGTTGACGAAGTGGAGTATGCCGTTACTACGGGCGGACGGGCGAATGGTCGCGATCAAGGGGAAGAGTGCTCCCGACGAAGTGGAAGCACACCGGCGTGTGATGGCGGCATCGGGCGCCGTTGATGTCAGGGTGGTGACATGTGGCGCGAACTACTTGCGTCCGCCCGCAACCGTGGTTTTAGCGCGGCGCGGAAGTCGGGCGGACCACCGGCCGCCACGGACGGCAGGCAGGAGGGCACGGTGAGTTCTCCGCAGGACCGGCTCGGTGGTTCCGCGCCGTCACCGGTCGTCGCGCACGCGCACCCGCCGGCTCCGGTGCCCGTCGCACCGCAGGCGGCGCCGTTACCGGCCGACGACACGGATGCCGCCACCGGCGATGTTTCACGTGAAACATCCGACGAATTTGACACGCCGATCGGCGCCGCCGCGGAGCGTGCCATGCGGGTGCTGCACACCACCTACCCGCCACTGCGCCGCCCCCGCCAGCGCCGGCTCTTCACGATCGCGAACCAGAAGGGCGGCGTCGGTAAGACCACCACCGCGGTCAACCTCGCCGCCGCCCTTGCCGTGCAAGGACTCAAGACGCTGGTCATCGATCTCGATCCCCAGGGCAACGCGAGCACGGCGCTCGGGATCCACGACCGGCAAGCGGGCACGCCCTCCTCGTACGAGGTACTCATCGGCGAGATCTCGTTGCGGGACGCCATACGGCCCAGCCCGCACAGCGCGCGGCTGTTCTGTGTGCCGGCGACGATCGATCTGGCGGGCGCCGAGATCGAGCTGGTGAGCATGGTGGCGCGCGAGAACCGGCTGCGCACCGCGTTGGCCAAGCTCGACCACCTCGACTTCGACTACGTCTTCGTCGACTGCCCGCCGTCGCTCGGACTGCTGACCATTAACGCGCTAGTCGCCGCGCCGGAGGTGATGATCCCGATCCAGTGCGAGTACTACGCGCTCGAAGGCGTGTCACAACTGATGCGCAACATCGAGATGGTGAAGGCGCACCTGAACCCTCAGCTCGAGGTGTCCACCGTGATCCTCACCATGTACGACGGCCGGACCAAGCTCGCCGACCAGGTGGCCGAAGAGGTGCGCAAGTACTTCGGAACCAAGGTGTTGCGCACGGTGATTCCGCGGAGCGTAAAGGTTTCGGAGGCGCCCGGTTTCAGCATGACGATCATCGATTACGACCCCGGTTCGCGCGGGGCGATGAGCTACCTCGACGCGAGCCGCGAACTCGCCGAGCGTTTTTGAGCACCATCCGTGAAGGGACGACCATGACGCAGCCGTTACGTAAGAAGGGCGGCCTCGGCCGGGGCCTTGCTTCGCTGATCCCCACCGGTCCGGCGGACAGTGACTCCGGTCCGGCGACGCTGGGTCCGCGGATGGGCGATGCGGCCGCCGATGTCCTGATCGGGGGACCGGCGCCGGATGCGGCCGCGATGGGTGCGGTGTATCGCGAGATCCCGCCGAGCGATATCGAACGCAACCCGCGTCAGCCGCGTCAGGTGTTCGACGAGGAGGCCATGGCCGAGCTGGTGCACTCCATCCGCGAGTTCGGTCTCCTGCAGCCGATCGTGGTCCGCGCGGTGGCCGGATCGCCGAGCGGTGCGCGGTATCAGATCGTGATGGGGGAGCGGCGTTGGCGCGCCGCCCTGGAGGCGGGCCTGGCCACCATCCCGGCCATCGTGCGTGAAACCGGCGATGACAATCTGCTGCGCGACGCCTTGCTCGAGAACATCCATCGAGTACAGCTGAACCCGTTGGAAGAGGCGGCGGCTTACCAGCAGCTGCTCGACGAGTTCGGTGTCACCCACGACGAACTGGCGTCGCGCATAGGCCGCTCGCGGCCGCTGATCACCAACATGATCCGGTTGCTGAAGCTGCCGATCGCGGTGCAGCGGCGGGTGGCCGCGGGGGTATTGTCTGCCGGCCATGCCCGCGCGCTGCTGTCCCTGGAGGCCGGCCCCGAGGCGCAGGAGGAGCTGGCCGGCCGGATCGTCGCGGAAGGTCTGTCGGTGCGAGCGACCGAGGAGGCGGTCACCCTGGCCAACCGCGGTGACGCCGCCACCCCGGCACCGCCGCGGCGCAAGCCGATCCAGATGCCCGGCCTTCAAGAGGTTGCTGAGCGGCTGTCGGACGCCTTCGATACGCGGGTGACTGTCAGCCTCGGCAAACGTAAGGGGCGGATCGTGGTGGAGTTCGGCTCGGTGGATGATCTCCAGCGAATCGTCGACGTGATGACCCCTGCCAAGCCATGATCGTCCATCCCGTGTAATTACGTCACTGTGACGCCGAGCCGGTTACGGAGGCACGACCACGCGCCGCAATCCCCGCACCCTGCGGGAGTTCCCGTGTGGTTCAAGCTATTTCATCGTTCGGCTTCGCCGCCGGCGCGGTGCGCCAGACCGCTTCGCCGCGCCAGGTCAGGTGGCCGGGCAAACACTGGTCCGATGACGACCAACTCTCCTATTCTGGAGGGGTTGCCGGTGCAGTTGGCCGCACTATCGCACGGAAGCCAGGAGGCTAGTGTCCGCTCGAATCATGCCGCTTCGGCTCGAGGCCTTCGAGCAGCTTCCCAAGCACGCGCGCCGCTGCGTCTTCTGGGAGGTTGACCCCGCGACCCTCGGCAACCAGGACCACCTCGCCGACCCCGAATTCGAAAAAGAAGCCTGGCTGTCGATGGTGATGCTGGAGTGGGGCTCATGCGGTCAGGTCGCCACCGCAATCCCGGATGACGAGCGCAGCCACACCGAGCCGCCGTGCCTTGGGTACGTCCTCTACGCGCCGCCGCGGGCGGTGCCGCGGGCGCAGCGCTTTCCCACCGCGCCGGTGTCCGCCGACGCGGTGCTGCTGACATCGATGGGGATCGAGCCAGGGCAAGCCGGCGAGGATCTGCCACAGGGGCTCATCGCGCGAGTGATCGACGAGTTGGTCCGGCGCGGGGTTCGGGCGTTGGAAGCGTTCGGCCGCACGCCGGCGGCTTCCGAGTTGCAGGATCCGCTGACCGCCGACCCCGACGTCCGGCCGGTGTTGGAGGCACTCGGCGACTGTTCGGTTGACCACTGCATCATCGATGCGGACTTCTTGAAGGACGTCGGTTTCGTCGTGGTGGCGCCGCATAAATATTTTCCCCGGCTGCGACTGGAACTGGACAAGGGCCTTGGTTGGAAGGCCGAGGTCGAGGCGGCGCTGGAGCGGCTGCTGGCCAACGCTCAGCTGCAACAGCCGGTGGGCGCGGGCTCCACGGCAGGGAACACGCTGTCGTCCACCGAGTGTGGTTAGGAACCGCCCAGTCTGCTGGCCCGTTCCACCGACAACTCGTGAGCTAGCAGCTCGGCGAAGGTGAATGTGCCCGTGGGCCTGTCGTTCTTGCCCAATAGATAGAGCCGCTTGACCGCGGCGAGGATGCCTTCCGCGATGGCATCGCGAGTCTGCGTCGAGGTCAGCATTGCGCGATCGCGCGGGTTGGTGATGTAGCCGACGTCGACCTGAACGGTCGGCATCCGAGTCAGTCGCAGCAGATCCCACGTCCGGCCATGCGTCCGACAATCCCGCAAACCGGTGCGGGCCACCACTTCTCGTTGGATGAAGTCGGCGAGGTTGCGTCCGATGGTAGAGACCGAACCATGCGAATTTCCGAAGTGAAAGGAGGCCACACCGCTGGCCGAAGGGCTGCTCTGGGATTCGCAGCGCAGGCTGATCATCAGGTCTGCGCCGACGTTGTTGGCCGTGGCGGCGCGCTCGGCGTCCGACGGGCTGTGATTGGTCGGCCGCGACAGGAAGGTCTCCATGCCGATGGCGGTCATCCGCCCCTCAAGCCGACTTGCCAAGTCCCACAAGACATCCGCTTCGCTCACGGGGCCCTCCGGACCCTGCATGATGAAGCCGTTGTCCGCGCCTCCGCGGCCCGGATCGATAATGATCCGCTTGCCCGATAGTTTTGGGCCGGACCGGCGGACCAACTCTTCTTCACGAATGGCATGTGGCGAGCCGCCGCTGACCCGCGAACTCAGGAAGTACAAGGAGCGCAAGGTTTCTGGGCCGCAGATACCGTCCGCGGCAAGCCCATACTCACGCTGATACGACATCAAAGCGTTGTGGGTCTGCAATCCGAAATAGCCGTCGACCAGGCCGGTGTAGAAGCCGAGGTCCTGCAGCCGCGCCTGCAACGTGGCGACGTCGTCGCCGTACAGCGGGGCGCCGAATTGGTGATACAGCGTGCGCGCGCCGAGCCGGTACGACGCCTCCTTCAACGCGCGGTACGTCGCCTCGCCGACAATCCCGTCCACCAGCAATCCGCGATGCTGCTGGAAAGCGCGCACCGCCTGATCAAGCTCGGCGTCGAAGACCTCGAGGGACACGTGCTGGCCGGTCGTCAGGTCTTCGTCGTGATCTTCCAGCAGCCCCAGCGCGGCCAACGTAACCCTGATCTCGGTCACAGCAGCGCCGCGGTCGCCACAGCGCAGCGCGTCGCCGTCTTCGCGGCGCGGACTCGACATACAAGGCCCCTCTGGGACAATCGACCTGCTGAATGTGGGCAATCGCTAGGCGTTATTGTCGCAGATGCTTCCCAATTTCGGGAAAACCCCAGGCTAAGCGCGGGGCGCGCCGCGCCGAAGTAGATCGGGGTCAGGTGAGGTTCGGAACCGCGTCGGAAAGCTCGCGCAGCAACGCCGCCTTGCCCTTGGCGCCGACGATCCGTTTCACCGGTTGGCCGTCTTTGAACAGGATCATGGTGGGGATCGACACCACCTGGAAGTCGCGCGCCGTCTCCGGGTTGGCGTCAACGTCTAGCTTGGCGACGGTGAGCTGACCGGCCCGCTCGCTGGCGATCTCTTCGAGAACCGGCGCGACCATCTTGCACGGTCCGCACCAAGTCGCCCAAAAGTCAACCAGCACAGGCTTATTGCTCGACAACACGTCCGTGGAAAAAGACGCGTCGGACACTTCTATTGTGTTACCTGCGTTTTCGGCGTCGGTCATCGTGGTGCTCCAATCAATGTGTCGATACCCTAAGCGATTCCAGCTGCTTCTCGTCGTCAGGCGCGTCTGACTCGTGCTCGGCCAGCCAACGCTCCGCGTCGATGGCCGCGGCGCAGCCACTGCCCGCGGCGGTGACGGCTTGCCGGTAGGTGCGGTCCACCAGATCGCCGGCCGCGAAGACGCCCTCCAGCGACGTGCTCGTGGTGCGCCCCTGCGCAAGCACATAGCCGTCGGGGTCGACGTCGACGACATCTCGCACCAGCGCCGAGCGCGGCTCGTGACCGATTGCGACGAACACGCCGCTCACCGGGAGGGCCGTTTCTTTGCCAGTTACCGTGTCGCGCAACCGCAATCCGGTCACCGTCGTGTCGCCGTCCACCGCGACAACGGTGTGGTTGGTGATGAACTTGATCTTGTCGTTGTTTCGAGCTCGATTGAGCATGATTTTGGATGCCCGAAACTCGTCGCGGCGGTGCACGAGCGTCACGCTGCTGGCGAAGCGGGTCAGGAAGAGGGCTTCCTCCATCGCGGAATCACCACCGCCGATGACGGCGATGTCCTGGTCGCGGAAGAAGAACCCGTCACAAGTGGCGCATGAACTCACACCGCGGCCCAGCAACTCCTGTTCGCCGGGCACCTGCAGATACCGCGCCGCGGCACCCATGGCCAAGATGACCGCCCGGGCCCGGTACGTCTCGCCGTCGGCGGTGACGACCGACTTGACCGGTCCCTCCAGGGATACCGACTCGACGTCTTCCATCCGCAGGTCCGCACCAAAGCGCAACGCCTGCTCACGCATCTCGTCCATCAACTCCGGGCCGGTGATGCCGTCGCGAAAGCCCGGGTAGTTCTCCACCTCGGTCGTCGTCATCAACGCACCGCCGAAAGCGGTGCCCTCGAACACCAGCGGCGCGAGCTGCGCCCGGGCCGTGTAGAGCGCCGCGGTGTACCCGGCGGGACCGGAACCGATGACGATGACGTCGTGGACGGTGTCCTGAGCATCAGAAGCAGAGGTGTCGAAGGTCATGCGAGCCTTTCAGGTGCGGAAGCTACGTCTACGAACGCCAGGGTAGGCGAGGGTGTTCCCGGGTGTTGGACACCACACTAAGGGCCACTAAGGGCGTTGCACCTGCGTGCTGGCCAATAACCCGGTATCGGCCGCACTGCAATTCAGGGCCACCGCGAACACCGTCAGGTTCCCGGGCGTGTCGGCGGGCAGGATCAGGAGCACCCCGGGACGGGCGTTGATCTCGATCGGTCGCGCGCCCAGCACCTGCGTGGATGCCGGATACCCGAGGCCACTGAGGCAGGAGGCGCGGCGCGCCTGATCGCCCAGGGGGCCGTAGTCCGGGCTCTGGTGAAGCAAGCCGACGATCTCCGCCTGCGACAGCGGAATCACGGGTGGGGGCGTGGACACCGTGATGTGCTCGGCGGTCGCGGGGGTGCTGGGCGTGGGCTCCGGTGCGTTGATCAGCGCCGCGGTGCCCAAGCCGATCGCCGCCAGCGCCGCCCCCGCGCCGGCCACGCCGGCGACCAGCCGCCCGGGTCGGATACCCGGCCGGGCCGAGTGAGTGGCGCCGCTTCGATCCGCCGTGCGCAGTGCCGCCGTGACGCGGGCGGTGACCTCTGGCGGGACGTCCGGCGCCGACGTCGGGTCGGCACCCAGCGTGGCGACGTCGCAGCGCACTTGGTTCAACGCGCGCAGGATCGCCTGTGCCCCGGGGTCATCGCGGACCCGTTTGCGTACGCGGGCCGCGGAATCGTCGTCCAGCAGACCGGCCTGCAGGTCGGCGAGAAGCTCAACCGTCAGGGGCGCGTTCGCATCGGCTCCATCGCGAGCCGCGGATTCGTTGTCGGCTGCACCCATCCGCCCCAGTGTCCGTCATGCACCGGTCGATGGCCACGCACGACCCGGAGTTCAGGGCCGTTCGGGCGTGGCGCGCGCGGCGGCACCCAGATAGCCGAGCAGCTCGGCGAGGCGAACCCGTGCGCGGGAACATCGGCTCTTGACCGTGCCCTCCGCAACGCCCAGCAGGGCGGCGGTGTCGGCCACCGAGTAGCCCTGCATGTCGACGGCCACCACCGCCGCGCGTTGTTCGACGGGTAGCCGCATCAAGGCCCGCTGCACCACAATGGCCGTCTCGACCTGCGCCGTGCGATCGGCCACCGGGTAGACGTCCTCCAGCGGGCTGGTCGGGTGGGCTTTGGTGCGCCGCAGCCGGTCCAGGCAGGCGTTTACCACGATCCGGTGCAGCCAGCTGCCGACCGCGGCGTCGTGCCGAAACGAACCGGCGCCGCGGTGTGCCGAAAGCATCGCGTCCTGCAGCGCGTCTTCGGCATCCTCCCGGTTATGAGTGGTGAGCCGGGCAAGGCGGTGCAGTTGTCGTTGATGACGGTGAAACAACTCGCCGAAGGCGTAGCGGTCGCCGGCGACATGGGCCGCCAGCAGCTCGGCGTCACTGCGTTCCCGCTGGCTGTTTCCCCCGACACCCACGGCCGGACAGTATCCAATCGGTTGTCGTGCGGCACTTCACCACGGCGTCGGCCTGTGCGCGCCGTCAGGACGCGGCCTGAACCGTGATCTCCGAGATGCTGGCCTGGCTCTTACCGTTCGTTGTTCCCAACGTGGAGATCCACACCAGCAGGTTCGACGTCGGCGCGCCGGACTTCACCGGGATGGTGTTGTGACCCTGCTTGAGGGTCGTGGTCGTCAGCACCGTGGTGTCTTTCAATTGTGACGGCGTTGGTGTGGGCGACGAGCGAATCTCGACTTTGGTCCCGGTGCTGGAAATGTCGATGTTGACCTGGCCAACCACGGTGGGCTTGGGCAGCTGCAACATCAACCCTTCGCCCTGTTTGTAGTTCGGGAACGGGACGGCGTCTGTGTACAGCTCGGTTGACCAGGAGGTGGTGGGGTCGCCGTCGATCGCCAGCCCGGCCTGGTCCGCGTTGTCTGGGTCGCCGTCGAGGGTGAAGACCGTGGCCTTGGTCGGTTTGATGACGCTCCCCGCGGGAGCCGAATTGCCGCCCGACACTGTGGTCGTCGATGAGGAGGGCCCGTTCAGCCCGAGTTCGTCCTTGTTGAGGCCACCGCCGACATTGCCGAAGATGCTGCTCACCACCGACGCCAGCACAACCAAGCCCACCACGATGACGGCAAGGGCCACGCTGACACCGATCAGCACGTTGCGGCGCCTGCGCGCGAATATCGCGTGTTCCCTTCCGGTTGACACACGGGGGGTGGGCGGCGGCGGCGAATCGTCGATCGGACCGAGTATCTCGGTGCGGTCGGCCACCGCTGTCGCTTGTTGAAGCAGATTCAGAAGCGTTGACGCACTGCGTATTCCGCCGTTTTCCTGAACCGCCCGGATGGCGACAGCGGAGATCTGGAACGGGATATCGCGGTCGACGACGGTGGGTTCGACGGGGAGGCCCGTCGGATCCCGGTCGGCCGGTGCGAGTCCGCTGCGCACCCCTTGCTCCGGCAGTGGCCAGCGGTTGACCAGCAGGGCGTACAGCGCGGCACCGATACCGCGAATGTCGTCTTGTGGGTTGGCGGCGGGCATGGTTGCGGGGTAGGCCAGCACGACATCGCCTTCTATGCTGACGCGCACCCGGCTGGGATGGTCGATCGACAGGGCCACACCGGCACGGTGGGCCGCGTCGGCGGCAGCGGCCAGCGACTGCATCGCCCGGACGGCGCCGATCGGCGAGGGTGCGGTATCCGCCACCTCCTGCAACGAACCACCGCGGATCCACTCGGCGACCACCAGGCCACCGGACTCCGTGTGGACCACGTCGAGCACCCGGGCGATGCCGGGCTTGTCGATCCGGCTGAGTCGCAACGTGCGGGACAGGATGTCTTGCAACACCGCGGCGGGCAGGGTGCCGTCCGGATCGACAAAGGTCAGCGCCACCTGCCGGTCCAGCGCGGTGTCCAGCGCCTGCCAGAACTGCAGGGGAGGCACGCCCCCGTGGAAGACCAGCAGCCGATACCGACCGGCGGCGATACGGGCGCCGGGAACCAAGTTGACATCATCCGCGGAGGGATCGCCGTTCGTCCGGTCGGACGGGCGTGGCACCGACGCTTCGCGCTCGGGGTTGGGTGGGATGTCGGGCTGGAAGTCGTCGGCGACGGGTCGAGGCGGCGTAGCACCTGAAGCGGGGCCGGATGCGGCGCTCTCCACTGGGCGGTCGGTCACCTCCGGTCCTTTCGCTATCCGGGCGCTGGCTGCCCGCTCCGGAGGCCTGCGCCGGATCGGCTCCTGGACCGCATTTACCCCCGGCGGGGACGAATTCCTCTGCTCAGGGTACGTGACGCGGCCCGGCCGAGACGATCCATCCCCGACGGTCGGTTCGCGGGGCGCCGCCCGCGCGCGGCGGCCCCCGCCGGGGCCCGAAATCCGGCGCCTGACGGCGCCCAGGGCCGCCTCGGCTTCGGGGACCTGCGCGCGGACCATGACCGCGGCAATGATCGGCAGCATGATGATCGCCAGCACCAACAGGCGCAGCAGCGAACCCGCGCCGCCATGCGCCGCCGTTAGCCCGCCGAGTCCCAGCAGCCGATCGGCCACATGGGCGACCAAACCGGCCAGCATTGACGCGACGATCGTCACCAGGATCGTCCGCGTGTCACCAAGGCCGATGAGGTGGCCGCCCTTGGGCAGAAGCGTGCGTCGCAACAAGAGATAACCGACGATCGCGCCGGCCAGGAATCCGATGCCGTTGGCAAGGCCGAGGAAACCGGCCACCAGCTTGGGGTCGCCGGTGAGGTGGGGCGCGAGCACCGAGCCGACGATCTTGACGGCCGTGATGACGAGGATGATCACGATCGGCGTCCAGGGCTGCTCCCGCGCGTAGAACACGCGCAGCTGCAAGAGCACCAGCCCGTACGGGATCAACGTGAACGCCGACAACGCGATCGCGGCGCCCAGGTACCCGGCGTCGACCTCCCCGAAATGACCGTAGGCGAACAGCGCGCTACCTATCGCCGGCCCGCCGACGGTCATGAACGCCACGATGGGGATCAGCGTGATCAATGTCAGCCGCGTGGCCAGCGACAGGTCGGCAAGCACGGCCCGGGTGTCGTCGGCGGCGGCGTTGCGGCTCAGCCGCGGCATCACCACGGTCAGTACGGTCACCCCGATGATGCCGTACGGCAGCATCAGGACCAGCCAGGTGTAGTTGTAGATCGCGGGGCCGGAAGCCGCTGCCGTGCTGGCGATTTGGTTGCCAACCACCAGGCCGAGCTGACTGATCACGACGTAGAGCATCATCGCGGCGGCCATGGTGCCGAACTGTTTGAGCCGCTGATCGATTCCCCACAGCGGGCGCAGGCTGACCCGTTCGCGCCGGAGCGCTATCAGCAGCACCGCGACCTGGGCGAACACCCCCAAGTTGGTGCCGATCCCGAGGACCAGCAGCTTGGTATTGCCCATCCGGACGGGGTCAACCGAGAGCTCGCCGGGGACCGCAAGGTATACCCCCAGGGTGGCGATCGCGACCAGGTTGTTGACGACGGGCGCCCACGCTGTCGGCCCGAATATGTTGCGGGTGTTCAGGATTGCCATGAATACCGACGTCAGGCCATAGGCGAGCACCTGCGGCAGCAGCAGATACGCGAACGCGATGGTCAGCGGCTCGTTGACTTGTGGATTCCGGCCCAGCATCAACCGCACCAGCAGGGGTGCGGCCAGTACCGACAGCGTCGTGGCAACCAGCAGCAGCGCGGTAACCAACGTGACCAGGCGCCGCACGAATGCAGCGCCGCCGTCGGGGTCGCCTTGCTCGGCACGGGTCAGCACCGGCACAAAAATCGCCGTGAAGGTCGCCTCCAGGACGAGCGCGGCGATCAGGGTCGGGAGTTGATTGGCCACCGAGAAAGAGCTGGCCAGCGCGGCGCCCAGGATGGCGGCCAGCAACACAATCTTGCCGAAGCCGGTGATCCGGCTGACCAGTGTGGCGAAGGCGATCGCCCATGAGCGCGACACCACGGCGGCGTCGGACAGTTCGGGTCGTCGACGAGCCAGTTCCGGCACGGGGGGGAGGGGTCCGGTGGGCGGACCCGTGCGGTGTTGCCGTCGTGCTGGCGTTGGCGGGCGCTGTGGCTGCGGCGGCCGGTGTGCGTGGGTCCGCCGGTAGGCGGGCTTCATACTCGGTGCTCTTGATCGACCCGGTCGTCGATCTCGTCGTGCAAGCGGACGCGCCTGGGGTGGGGTGGGTCAGGGCGGTCCAGGTCGGCGCGATCGGGCTGGCCGCGGAAACGGTGCCAAAGCCGCCGTCCGGCCAAGATCACCAGCACCGCCGCGGCGGTCATCGTGATCGCGAACAGCACCTTGCCGTAGGCGTTGGAATGCACCGACAAGCGCACCGGCTCACCCAGCCGCATGCCATCCGGGGTGCGCAGCGTCACATCGACGGCGACCCGCTGGGTGAAGTTCACTTCGATCGGCACCCGTAGCGGCAGGTATCCCGGCGGCAACTCGATCTGGCCGACGTCGGTGACGGTCATCCCGGGCGGCGCGTCGACCTGCAGCCGGACGCGAATCGGGACGGCGAGGCCGTTGTGCAGCGCCAGCGGTAGGGGGCTGTGCTCGGTGGCCAGGGTGTAGGAGCCGCCTGGGTTGACGATCGTGACCGCGCCGAACAAGTCGTTGATCGTTTTGCCAACCACCGATAGGCGCTGCTCAGCCAGCCCGTTGCGGGTATCGGGCGGTTCCGATTGGCTCAGCGCGCGCAGCATGTCCTCGCGCAGGGGCGCGGTGTACTGCACGCCGGTCAACCCGGTGCGGTCGTCGGTGCTCAGCGCCGAGGTCAGACCCCACAGTCGCCCGACGCGACCGGCGATGTCAGCGGTGACGGCGTCGGTGAATCTGCCACGTGCCGAGGTGTCGGTGCGCGCAGGCTCCGCGGGGTCGTTGCCGGCTGCTGCCTCGGCGATCACCGCCGGTAGTGGTCGCGCCACCGCCAGACCGGAACGGATGGTGGTGGCCAGCGCGGTCAAGATGTCCTGCGCGTCGTCGGCCGGCAGGTTCCACGTCGCTGGCGGGACCAGGATCTGGGTGCGCGGCGCGGCGTCACGCTGCAGGGCATGCCAAAAGATGGAGCCCAGGGCGTCCTGACGTCGAGCGGTGTCCGAGTCATGCGCGAGCCGAACCGTCAGCGAGGAATCCAAGTAGGTCGGCACGACAGGGTTAGTGCCCGCTCCGGCCAGCGCGGCCCCGACGGCCGGGTCGAACGGCGCGACCACCACCTGCGGAGACAACCGCTTGGGCGCGGTATCGACGCTGGCGGGCGCCTCGCTCGCCGAATCCTGGGCCGACAAGTCCGCGGCGGCAATTGCGACCGTGCTGTCGTTGGCGTTGAGCAGGTTGACCGCGCGGCTCGTCAACGGCCCATCCGGCAGCAGCGTGGCGCCACGGGTGGACGGCACGTCCAGAATGCGGTCGACGATGCCGGCGACGCCGTTGGTGGCGATCGCGCTCAGCCCGGGATCGTTGACGCGTTGCAAGGCGTCCAGATCGGCTTGCGCATAAGGCAGCGGCGCCACACAGGTCCGGTGGGCCAGCGCACGCAGCCGGCCGAGCCACGCCGTCGCGGAGACCTGACCGGTGCCCGGATGCGTCGGCGTGCCAGGCAGTTGAGCGGGGCCGTCGGGCGAATTCGACACCACGTAGCCGCCGGTCATCGCGTTGACGGTGACCAACAGGTCCGGGTCGACGGCCAGGCACAGCGCGCGGTCGACGGCGCCGTCCGGGTCGACCTCGTGGCTGGTGGCGACCTCGGCCGCGGACAGCAGGATGTCCAGTCGACCGCCGGTGGCCAGTGAGGTGGCCAAGTCGTCGTCCACCAGCCGGACCGGGATGCTGCCGCCGGGCGCGCCGGGGGACAGCCGGGGCCGGTCGGCCAGCGGCCACAGCATGGTGATCCACACGGGTTTCGAGGTGTCGGGCGCGACGGCGGCGTCCAGGTCGCCGGCGTGGTCGGGGGGCACGCCGACGACGGGCAGCAGAAACCTTGCGTTGTCCAGGCGGGCGGCGGCGCCGTAGTCGGGTGTTCCGTTGACGTTGACCAGGACCGGGTAGATCCCGGGCTTGTCGATGCCCAACGACGAGTTGGCCAGCGAGCGCAGCGGGGCCGACAGGGTGAACCCGGCTTCCTGCCCGCGCTGAAGTTCGGGCGCAACCGTGAGGAAGTCCGCGGCCGGCTGGTACTGGTCTGTGCCGCCGTCCAGGGAGGTGCGCAAGCCCGCCGAGTCGGCTACCGCCGCAGCGTGCTCAAGCCGGACCATCACGTCGCGGACTGGGCGGTCACCGATGTTGGTAACCACTCCGCTGACGGTGACGACGGGTTGACTCGTCGTGGTGATCACGTCCGGGGTCACTTGGTCGATGCGGACGCGGACAAACGGCGTATCTCCGGGTTCGCCCGCAGCCGCGCGCGGCGGAGCGAGCCCGGTGAGCACCCCAAAACCGGCCACGATGCCGACCACAGCGGCAAGGCGCAACAAGCCGGTCCAGCAGAGTCGCGGCGCGGTCACGGCCCTGGCCCGTGACCGTTCTTCCGGCCAGCGACGGGCTTGTCAGAGTGCCGGGTACGCGAATGTGTCTGCGGGCGACGCCGTGGCGAGCTGGGCGGCAGCGGCGGGAGCGCGGCGGGGCCGTCGCTTTGCAGCTTGTCGATGAGCTCGTCGGCCACCTGGGCCAGCCGCCGTTCGTCGGCATAGGCCAGGCGCGACGGCAGCTCCCGCATCGGAACCCACGCCACCTCGGCGACCTCGAGATCCTCGTCGCACAGCTCGCCGCCGGAGAAGCGCATTAAATAATGGTGCACGGTCTTGTGCACCCTGCGGCCGTCGGTGACGAACCAGTAGTCGATGCGTCCGAGCGCGGCCAGCACGCTGCCCCGAATACCCGTCTCCTCGGCGACTTCACGGATTGCGGTCTGTTCGGCCGTCTCGCCCTGCTCGATGTGGCCCTTGGGCAGCGACCACAACATCCGTCCACGCCGATCGACGCGCCCGATCAGCGCCGCGACCTGCTCCTCGCGTGGCCCGTCGATGCCGTCGATGACCAGCCCGCCGGCGGATGTTTCGTGCACGGTGCGCAGCCGCTCCGGCATGCGGCGCGACGATCGGGACCGGCGGGGTTTGGTCGCTGCCGAGTCGTCGGTCACCTGGCCTTCGTTATGGTTCTCGGCCGCGCGGGGAGCGCCACGACCCCGGCGCCGCCCCCGACGCCGACGCGGTTTTGCTTGTTCGCCGTCCGACACCCAAGCGATAGTAGCTGGCACGGGTCGGTCTCCAGGACATACTCGCCGCTAGCCCGGTGCGCGACGGCGCGGCGTGCCTCTGGGCGTCCAAGGCATCGAGTGTGCTTCCGCGGCGGAAAATCGCCCCCGAGATCCCCGCCCTGGATACACACTCAACGCAGTGAACGCACACGCGATGCGGCAAGCGCAGGTTCGCATGTGAGCGAGGCTTGAACCTTCGCCCGACTAGGCTGATCGAACGTGCCGGAAGCCGATGCCGACCTGTTGACCGCTGCCGCGGTCGCCCTGAATAGGCACGCCCCCATGCTGCGGGGGCTGGGCTCGACTTTCGACGCCGCGGGCCACGAGTTGTACCTTGTCGGCGGTTCGGTGCGGGATGCCCTGCTTGGCCGGCTGAGCCCCGACTTGGACTTCACCACCGATGCCCGCCCCGAGCAGGTCCAACAGATTGTGCGGCACTGGGCCGACGCGGTGTGGGACACGGGAATCCAATTCGGCACCGTGGGCGTCGGCAAGGGTGAACAACGCCTGGAGATCACCACTTTCCGTGCGGACACTTACGACCAGGTGTCTCGCAATCCCGAGGTACGTTTCGGAGATCGCCTCGAGGACGATTTGGTGCGCCGCGATTTCACGGCCAATGCGATGGCCGTGCGCATCACGCCAGACGGACCGGGCGAATTCCTCGATCCGCTGGGCGGTTTGGCGGCGCTGCGCGCGGGGGTGCTGGACACCCCGGCGGCGCCGTCGGTGTCCTTCGGCGACGACCCGTTGAGGATGCTGCGCGCCGCGCGGTTCGCGTCGCAACTGGGCTTCACCGTGGTCGCACGGGTGCGGGAGGCGATCGAGGAAATGGCCCCGGAGCTAGCCCGGATCAGCGCCGAACGGGTGGCCGCCGAGCTGGACAAGTTGCTGCTCGGCGACGACCCGGTGGCTGGTATCGATCTGGTGGTGGAGACCGGCATGGGCGAGGTGGTGCTGCCCGAGGTCGGTGGCATGCGGATGGCCATCGACGAACATCACCAACACAAAGACGTCTACCAGCATTCGCTGACGGTGCTGAGGCAGGCCATCGCGCTGGAAGATGACGGGCCCGACCTGGTGCTGCGCTGGGCCGCGCTGCTGCACGACATCGGCAAGCCCGCCACCCGGCGGCACGAGCCGAACGGAGGCGTCAGCTTTCATCACCACGAGGTGGTCGGCGCCAAGATGGCCCGAAAACGGCTGCGGGCGTTGAAGTACTCCAGACAGATGATCGACGATATCTCGCAGCTGGTGTACCTGCA
>Ga0182041_10000061_pt1 | contig 40961 bp, 30 predicted proteins | sample flu12Cox44000178_FD_125967 | JGI IMG/M metagenome (GOLD analysis project Ga0182041, IMG submission 125967) | Lab enrichment of tropical soil microbial communities from Luquillo Experimental Forest, Puerto Rico - flux8day.12C.oxic.44.000.178 | ecosystem: Environmental > Terrestrial > Soil >...
CCGGTGTTCATCTATCAGCAGCAAACGGACGGCAATCCGGCGGACGAACAACTGGCTGTGCGCGACCGGTCTGGTTCTTCACCGATCATGTTTTGCTTGCATTCGAAGCGGGCTTCGACCACACATCCAGTGGGCGGGTCTCTACGATGGATGGCTGCGCAAGTTCACCTTGGCGCCACAGATCGGAGCGGGTCGGAAGTTTTTCAGCCGGCTAGTTCTGCGGGCGTTCGTGACTTATGCGAACTGGTCGCAGGGTCTGGAGGGCTTTGTCGGAGGCGAGGCGTTTAAGAACAAAACCTTCGGGTGGAACGTCGGAGTCCAGGGTGAGACGTGGTGGTAGACGCCCGATCCAAGTCCCGACAATCCCTAGAAGCAAAACGTACGACACTTTGACTGGGCCGCTTGCCCCAGGCCGCTCGCGCCCAGACCCCACGGCACCGTCTGGTCGCTGACGGTTAGCCCGGTCGCTGCTATCGAGTTTCGCGCGTTACTTATCTGTTGGCCTTGGCATGGCCGTCCGCAGCCAGCATCCGTTCTGCTACACCAATTGCGGGTAAGTCGTGCAATGAGGATTTATCGCTGGTAACAGCCCTTGTAAGCGAATCGTCGCAAGCCGATCACCGTATGAAGCGGATTTATCGGCACGGTTGCGTCTATTAAGCATGATTTCGTAGCTCGCCTACGCACAGCTGCATGCGTCTGAAATCAATGGTGTAGCTGCGGAAAGGTGCGACAAGTGCCTGGCCGAGGTTGCCGTACATGGAGTCAAGCACGCCGACACTGAGGGGCGGAGTGAGCACGACGAGGTCGTGCAATGTGGCCGTTGCAGTCCCTAGGTGCAATTCTAACGACGGCAAGGTATAGCCTTGCATAAAGCGAGTGCCGCCGGCCCCGCCCGCGCTTGTGGGATGGGTTTCAGCGAGGCAAATTGCTCTGGGAATGCGTGAAAATACCTAGCCGTCAGTGTGCCGGTACTGGCGCCGCTGTCGAAACTGAAAGTCAGGTCCTCACCTTGCGAACCGGCAACTACCAGGGGAGTTAAATCCTGCACGTATAACGGCGAGCAGCGTGCTGACGATGAACTTGCTGTTGCAATCTCCATCTGGTCGTCGGAAATCGTGAAGCTGCCTAGTGCAGAAATTACGGGATAGCCGAAAATTCCCTCGATTACATAATGGCCCTTGGTGCCGAGGTTGATGTCGAGTTCCTTGTCGCCCATCACTAGCACAACTGCGTTGCGGATGAGGGCGCCGCCGAATCGGAGTTCCGGAATGATCGCCGTGCGCAAGGGAGCCTCATTGCCAGTTGCCCCGCTCTGTGTAGTTGCGCTTCTCCGTGAAAGAGGAAGCCCGAGGCGCCTGGCTGTGCTGAGCGAAATGGTCGAGATATTTGCGCCCGTATCGAACATCCACCACATTTCCGTCTTTCCAACAGTCACGGGCACGTCTGTATTGCCCAGCGGATCACGACGAGTGGCAACGGTAAAACCTGTTGACCCGGCGATTACCTGTGCCGGTGCGCCGCGCAGCAATTCGTAAGTGTGGAGATTGTCAGAAAATTCCTGAAGGTCTCCAGCGTGGAACTGGCTGCGATAGTTCGTAAGCAACGCACTATATGCGTTTGCAGAATCCCCGTATCGCCCAGCTTCAGAGTAGTCGGAGGCAAGTGCGCGGAGGGCCAAAGCAGCGCGATGGGCACTGTGGGCCTTAAGATCGGGAAGAGCCTTACCTAGAAGGGCAATTGCATCAGCAACATTGTGGGTGCGATCGGCGACCATTCCCTCGAAGTAAGTGCGGTTTGATGTCGATAATTCAGCCGCAGAGAGGTCGCGCTGCAGTTTCAGATAGCGGCTTTGTGCAATCAGTTCGTCGAGCTGCGAGGCGCTGGATTCTTGGCCCCGAATGGAGGTTTGCGTTGTATTGCTGGACTGCGCATACAGGAAAGCATCGGTGTCAAACAGGAGACAGAACGCAATCACAAGCCAAACAAAAGGCTCACACTTCGTTACGACAATTTAGCTCACTGGGGTTCCCTGGCGCCTTAGAAAAGGGCAGCATACGCTTATGGGGCGGGGAGCAGGATCAAAGTGGCTGCTGTAAAACGCTGCGGCACACGTTCCTAATGCGGCTGGGCGAATCGGGATGCGATGCATGGACGCTAGCCCGCATCGCAGGGCACAATTCCATTGCGATCCCCAACCGCTACGTTCACCCTTCTGAGGATGCGGTGCTGAATGCCATGGCGAAGCTGGGTGGGCACAAAATTGGGAACAGCGACAACAAGCGACAGAGGATGACGCTCCCAGATCCTTGTTATCGGCTTGATCACAGGCAAGATATCTGGTGGGCAGTGCAGGACTCGAACCTGCGACCTCCTGCTTGTAAGGCAGGCGCTCTAACCAACTGAGCTAACCGCCCGCTGCACATGCCTCTCCGAGGCGTACTCGAGCGGATGCAACTCCTCTAATTTACCTGAGCCAAGCAATAGGGGTCAACGCTTGGCTCGTGTTCTTTCGGTTTGTGGTGAATCGCGGTCATGAATCGTCATGTTCTTGGCTCTGCTGTCGCGAAATTGTTAACGTTAACGGCCTATGCATAGCCCTAGCTCAGCGACTATCAAGCACAACTGCATGACAAAGTTCTTTTAGACTCCCTTGCAATGTAAAAATTTGTAAAAGTGTAAGTGCTCCGAGTCCTGGTCGACTTCGATGAAAAACGCAATTCACCACTGGCTTATTGCGTGTTGTAACGCAGAACTGGATTTCGCACCGCCATTTGCGGAGTCCTTTATCTTCGCAATAGACATTTCCGATCGCTGTGCTTGCTCCGCAGACCCATGCGTTCGCGTCTAATCAGTCATTACGCGATAGACCTGCGCAGGTAGATCGGAAACGCCACGTGCTGCGAAGATCCTGCTGAGAAATCAGCATCGGCCGGGACGCTCGCGCACGACTTTCAGATCGCATCAGGAGCAGACGAATGAAAACCTTTTCGAGTTTGTTGATCTTATCCACCGTTCTGACCGTTACCGCTTTTGCAGCAGACACCGGGTCCGGCAAGATCCATCTCTTCGACACGGTGAAAATCGGTTCCACCGAACTTCCAGCTGGCGACTACAAAGTCACTTGGAGTGGCACCGGCGACAACGCCCAAGTCACGCTAAAGCAGGGCAAGAACGTGACCGAAACCACTGCCCAGGTAATTCAACAGCATCGGAAAAATGATGGAGTTGCAACCAAAGACGAAAACGGAGCTCGGGTTTTGACCGAGATTCAATTTCGCGAGACAACGTTAGTGATACAACCGGGGCCGACTGAAACCTCGGGACGGTAAGACTCTGCTACACTCGCAGCCTGGGTAGATCGCTCAGGCTGCGACCATCCCTTACGAAAGCGAGACCTTCCGATTTGAGACGATTTCTTGTTCTTGCGTTTTCAAGCGTTGTAGTCTTCCTTGCTATCTCGGCTACGCCTCAGGTGCAGATCTGGAAGATCGATCCCAACCACACCGCCGCACAATTCTCAGTTCGCCACATGGGAATTTCCACGGTGCGCGGAGCCTTCACGAAAGTGAGCGGGACTGTCGATTACGATCCCACGAATCTTTCAAAAACCTCAATCGATGCCACAATCGAGGCGACCTCAGTTGATACGCGCGTTGAAATGCGCGACAACGACCTGCGTAGCGCGAACTGGTTTGACGTTGCCAAGTTTCCTACCCTTACATTCAAATCGAAATCTGTTCAGCTGGCGGGCGAGGGCAAACTGAAGATCACTGGTGATCTGACGATTCACGGCGTTACGAAAGAGGTAGTGCTCGACGTGGACGGTCCCAGCGCACCGGTGACGGATCCGCGCGGAACTAGCCACGTTGGGGCGTCGGCAACGACGAAGATCCAGCGCACCGAATTCGGCGTCGGCACGAATCCGATGGTTGGCGACGACATTACCATCACGATCGACACCGAACTGGTGAGGCCCGCCGCCGGAAAGTAAGATTGCAGGGTGACCATGGTTCGCCACGGCGGGCCATTTTTGTTGCTTGTTACACTGAACCCGTGCGCAGGCTCATCGTTAACGCTGACGACTTCGGCATGACTTGCGGCATTAACCGCGCGATTGTCGAAGCCTCACAGCAGGGCATAGTCTCCTCGACAACCCTCATGGCCACGGCGCGCGCGTTCGTTGACGCAGTCGCCGTGACAGCGCGCCTATGCCCTCGAGTCAGCGTAGGGTGCCATGTCATCCTGCTTGATGGCACACCTGTTCTTCCGTCTTCCCAAGTCGCTAGCCTGCTACAGCATGGCAGCCAGAACGGCGCCATCGAATTCCGCACTCAGCTTACCGACTTCGCGCGTGCCGCATTGACGGGAAGACTCGACCCCGCTCAGGTCCAAGCCGAAACCGAAGCTCAACTCGGTCGAATTCGACAGGTGGGAATCGTTCCTACTCATATGGACTGTCACAAGCACGCCCACATGTTTCCCTCAGTTCTTCAGCCGCTGTTGCGATCTGCGAAAAATCTCGGAGTGCGCTCCGTACGCAATCCGTTCGGCCGATTATTTCCACTGCCATTCAACCGTATTGCACGGAATCCCAACCTGTGGCGTCGCGTCGCCGAGCTTGGGGTCTTGCGCACATTTGCGGACAAGTTCAAGAGGGAAGTAGAGGCCCACGGACTTCGCACTACGGACGGTTCAGTCGGCATAATCGACACTGGCACACTTGATCTGAAGTCGTTTCTCGTGATCCTTGACCATCTTCCACAGGGCACGTGGGAGCTCGTCTGCCATCCAGGCTACAATGACGCCGAGCTCGATCAGGTGCGCACTCGACTGCGTCAGTCGCGAGAGACTGAGCTGGCGGTCCTGACCTCGCCGGACGCCAAAGCCGCTCTTCAGAAACGCGGCATCGAGCTCATCAGCTACCACGAGCTGTGACCGACGCAAAATCCGTGTGAGTCAAGTTACAATGGCTTTCCTGCATCCTGGTTTTCTGATTCACTCACTATGAATCCAATTTCACTTCCAACCAATTCAGACCAAATTTATGCTCAAGCCCCGTGCCGCGCGGATCTCGCCGGGTCCACGATTGATCTTTGGCCGCTCTATCTCTTTCATCCCGGGTCGATGACAGTAAACATCGCGGTCGATATTCAGACCACGTGCAAAATCACCCCACGCAAAGGCCGGGCGATTCATTTGCAATCGCTCGACACGGGGTCTGGGGACCGCTTCTCCAGCCTCGATGCTCTCAGGCGCGCCAAAAGCTACCAGCATCCACTGGCCGCTTATATTGTCCGTTTCTTTCAACCGAAACGGGGCTTTGTGCTCGAAACGCACTCAGAATCTCCCGCAGGAGCGGGCATTTCCGGCTCATCAGCCATGATGATCTGCACCAGCGCAGCCTGCGCTAAGTTCGTGGGTTGCGACATCGATATCGAGCAGATTCGTGTGATCGCACAAAACATCGAAGCACAACTTATTCGTGTGCCTACAGGCTGCCAGGACTACTATCCGGCTCTGTACGGCGGGGTCAACGCGATTCACCTCGATGTTGATGGAATCCACCGCGAGCCCATTGACATCTCCGCCGATGAAGTGGAGCGGCGCTTCGTGCTCTTCTACACCGGTGCACCCAGGCAATCGGGCATCAATAACTGGGAGGTCTTCAAGCAATACATTAACGGCGACAGGCACGTCATTGGCAACTTCGCGGAGATTTCGCGAATTGCTCAGGCAATGCATGGTGCATTGAAGGCTGCGAAATGGAACGAGGTGGAGCGGCTTCTCAACGAGGAATGGAAGCTCCGCCGCACCAACGCGTCTGGGATTACCACCCCTCTCATCGACAAACTGATTTCAGCGGCCAAGAAGAACGGCGTTCGGGCTGCCAAGGTTTGCGGAGCCGGTGGAGGAGGATGCGTGATCGGCCTGATCGAGGAAGGCTCGCGCCATCGAGTGCACCAGACCATCCTGGAGAACGGTGGTCAGCCCTTGGATTTCCGCGTCTCCCGCGAAGGACTTAAATTTTGCGGCGGTAACCCCGCCGCGTCGCGAAAATAAGAATGTTCACCGACGCCCATGGACGCCTATATCCGGCATGGGGCTTCCTGCTCTCCGTACTCCTATGCTGCGCCGCGTTTGTAGCCTGCGGGTACGTCGCGGGTGCCATCGCCGGCGATCATGTATTGCAATTCGAGCTCATCTTTCGGTCATTGTTGACTACGATTCTCTTCGTTGGCTTCTCGTGGCTGCTCGCTGTCGGCCACCACGTCGAGTCGCGGCGCCTCGCAGCCCAGGGCCTGCCCATCATTCAGGGAAGTCTGCGTGAGTTTGCCTTCGGTTGTGGGCTGGGATTCGCGCTTGTAGTCCTGGCTGTTTGTGCTGTCGCTTTGTTAGGCCACCTGTCATTTCGACTGACCGTGACTGGGCAGGCTCTGGTGCGTTCCCTGGCGGTCCTGTTCGTCCTTCTGACCGGATCGCTCGCGGAAGAGCTGATGTTTCGCGGCTACCCCTTTCAGCGGTTGGTCGAGGCGATTGGCGCTGGTGGAGCCATCGCCGTTTTCGCAGTGCTGTTTGGCCTCGTGCACTTGCTGAATCCCGGAGCCACCGCTTGGGGCCTGATCGACACGGTCGTTATTGGTATTGCTCTCTCGGTTGCGTATCTGCGCACCCGCGCCTTGTGGTTGCCCTGGGGCTTCCACTTTGGCTGGAACGCGACTTTAGGTCTCGCCTGCGGTCTCCCGGTAAGCGGAATTCGTCTATTCAACACATTGATTCATACCAGCGCTTCCGGCCCCTCATGGCTCACCGGCGGTACGTATGGTCTAGAAGCCAGCCTGCCCGGCGCGAGCGCAGTCATTGTGGCGCTAATAGTGCTATGGCGTTTGCCACTTCGAGCAATCAAATTCAACGAACCAGCCGCCGGGCGACCATCTGCGCCTATTGCCGATGAGGATGTCAACGCTTCGTCACACGACTCCTCGAATTTGGGAATATAATCTCGTCCAGACGGGGTCCCTCGATGAGCCGCCATCATCCGCAGTTCTGGCTCGCAGCTTTCCACGTGTTGCTGGTGTGCGGCTTGGCGACACCGGCCATTCATGCTCAAGGTAATCCTGCTTTACCATCAGACTCTTCGCAAGCCACCAAGATGACCAACCAGACCCGATTGCAGGTGATACGCAGCCTGCAGTCAGAGCGCGTTTTCTCACGCGTGATGTTTCCGCAGGGCGACAAAGGCTTGAAAATCAAGAATGGCGCGGTGAGTCCCAGCGACATGGCCATCGCGCAGCAGGTGGCGGAATTTGGAGCCGCTGCCAAGCCCGGCGACCGCTGCGTCATTACCAACGTAGTGGTGAAAGACAAAGAGATCATCCTCGAAATCAACGGCGGACCGAAGAAGAAAGGGAAGTGGTACCAGCACATTCAGATTTCCGGCAACGGCGGCGCTTCAGCGCCTCTTCCCGGTACCCCCAGCCCTCAAAGTCTGGATGCTCACGGCTCCCTGGTCACGCTGGAATTCGACAAGTACGTGCCCGAAATGAGTGGCGATCAGGTTCGGGCCATGCTGGCACCGGTTTTTGACTTCAAAGCGCTGACCCCAGCTGAGGCTTACCAGAAGACCCTTCCTCCCAAGTTGCAGGAAGCCATCAAGGACCACAAAATTCTCGTCGGCATGGATAAAGAGATGGTCATGTATGCGAAGGGGCGCCCGCAGCAACGCCTACGTGATAAAGACGAGCACGGCCAGGATTACGAGGAGTGGATCTACGGCAAGCCGCCCGAGGAAGTGGATTTTGTGCGCTTCAAAGGTAATGAGGTTGCCCGCCTCGAGATCATGACCGTGGACGGCAATAAAATCGTGCGAACTGAGAAAGAGGTCGATCTGCAAACGAAGGAGACCGAAGTCGCTGAACAGAAGCACGCCCAGAAACAACAGCAGAATGCGCCGACGCTTCGACGTCCTGGTGAAGAGCCGGAAAATCCGCCCCCGCCAACCATCACACATCGCATGCCTACACCTAATCCTCCAGATGGCCAGTCTGGCACGACAGACACACCGTATCCGGGCGGTAGCAGTACGCCCAAAACAACCGCGCCTACGTCAGGACCGGTGCCACCGCCCTCCACCACAACACCCCCTATTAATCCCAACGACCCTCCGCACATTGCACCCAGTTATTGAGTAAGGCCTGCGCCGCTTGAGTATTTTGCGTGCCGTCAGGTGCACCGTTACACTGTTAGTGTGAGGATTGCACTCGCTCAAATCAATCCAACCGTCGGCGATTTTGCAGGAAACACCGCACAGATCATTGACTTCGCCTTGCGCGCGAAAGCCGCCGGAATCGACCTCGTCCTCTTTCCCGAGCTGAGCGTGTGTGGATATCCCCCCAGAGACCTGGTGGAGCGACCCTGGTTTGTGAACCGCAATCGCGAGGCTGCCGAAGCGATCGCGAAGCGAACGGCTGGAATTTCCGTGGTGTGCGGATTGGTTACTCCCACTGTGTCGAAGACGGGGAAGCACGTCATGAATTCCGCCGCCCTCTTGCAGGACGGGAAGATTGCGGCAATTCAGTCCAAGCGCTTGTTGCCGACGTATGACGTATTTGACGAGATGCGCAACTTCGCTCCAGCCGAAAAGCAGTCGCTGTGGCAGCTCAACGGGACGAGTTGCGCTCTCACCATCTGTGAAGACGCCTGGAATGACAAACACTTCTGGGACCGGCGCCTTTATGGGGTTGATCCGGTGGAGGATTTGATTGGCGCCGGCGGCAAGATCCTCCTCAATATTTCCGCCTCTCCTTTCACGTTGGAAAAGCGCGAACTCCGCCAGCAGATGCTCTACGCGATCGCGCGCCATTATCGTGTACCCGTCGCCATGGTCAACCAGGTCGGTGGCAACGATAGCCTGGTTTTTGACGGCTCCAGCGTCGCTCTCGGCCCTGACGGTCGAGTCATCGCGCAAGCGAAATCCTTCGAAGAAGACATCGTCTGCTTCGACACCAACTCGCTTACGGGCGATATCCATGAACGCAGCGAAAGCGTCGAGGCCAGTGCTTATGCGGCGCTTGTGCTGGGTACACGCGATTATGTTCGCAAGTGCGGATTTCGAAAGGTGGTGATCGGCTTAAGCGGCGGCATTGACTCAGCACTCACCGCAGCCATTGCTGTCGATGCCCTTGGCAGGGAAAACGTGATCGGCGTCGGGATGCCGGGCCCATTCTCGTCTCGGGGTAGCCTCGATGACGCCGCCACTTTGGCGAGGAATTTAAGCATACATTTCGAACTGATTCCAATTGGTGATATCTTTCACTCCTACCTACAATCGCTTCAGCCTGTGTTTGCCAATCGCGCTGCTGATGTAACGGAAGAGAACATTCAGGCGCGCATCCGCGGCGTGATCTTGATGGCGCTGTCGAACAAGTTCTGCGCGCTCGTGCTCACCACTGGTAACAAGTCGGAAATCGCTGTCGGGTACTGCACGCTGTACGGCGACATGTGTGGGGGACTCGCCGTCATCTCCGATGTGCCGAAGACGCTGGTTTACCGCCTCGCCCGATATTTGAATTTGCGCAATCCTGTTATCCCTGAATCCACACTGAAGAAGCCACCTTCCGCCGAGCTACGGCCGGACCAAAAAGACAGCGACACGCTCCCGCCTTATGAGGTCCTCGATCCGATTCTGGAAGCCTACGTGGAAGACAACCAGTCGCCGGAAACTATCGCCGCGCAAACCGGGTTTGATCTAGGACTGGTACGTCAGGTCGCCGGGATGGTGGACAGGAATGAATACAAACGTCAGCAAGCTGCTCCCGGCCTGAAGATCTCCACCAAAGCATTTGGCTATGGGCGGCGTTATCCCATCGCGGCGAAATTAGATCGCTGAAAATTAAGTTCTGGAGTGAAAGGAAGAGATGAAGAAATTCCTAAAAGTAATGCTATTAACAAGATTTATCGGCCTGCTTATTTTCGCCTTGCCGGGTTTGCTGGTGGCCCAGTCGAGCGCCCCTGCCCAACCGGGCGCGACTGCGTCCCTCCCCAGCCAGGCGACCGTGAATTCATTCCTGAAGCAGATGTTCGGTTGGAATCAGGACCTGACCTGGAAAGTTGCCGAGATCAAGCCGGCCGAAGCGGCGGGATTCTCCGAGGTTACAGCGATCTTTAATACACCGCAGGGCCAACAGATCTTCCGTATGTACGTGACTCCAGACGAAAAGTTTGCCCTGACCGGCGATATGGTTCCTTTTGGTACGCAACCATTTGCGCCGGCGCTCGAGCTGCTCAAGACAGCATCCGGCCCTTCACACGGACCCGCCGATGCGGCGGTAAAGATCGTTGAATTTGGTGACTTGGAGTGTCCCGCGTGTAAAGCCGCGCAGCCGCAATTGAAGAAGCTCCTCGAAGAGGAGCCTAACGCCAAGCTTATTTTTCAGAACTTTCCCCTGGAATCGGTACACAAGTGGGCGATGCTGGGCGCCAAGTATGTGGATTGTATGAGCCGGGAGAGCAATGACAAGACTTTCCAGTTCATTTCAACGGTTTACGAGCACCAGGCAGAAATCACCCCTGAAGCCGCCGATGCCAGGTTAAAGGGTTACGTAAAAGAAGTGGGCGCGAGCCCTGATGCTATTGCCGCTTGTGTGGCCAAGCCGGAGACGGAAAAGCGCGTTCGCGAATCCATGGACCTCGGTACAAAGCTGGGAGTTAACAGCACGCCTACCTTCTTTATTAACGGACGGAAGGTTGTGGGATTCGGCAACAGCACGCCTTATGAGGTTGTGAAAGCTATTGTGGATTTCAACCTTGCAGCGAAATAGCTCCCCAAGTGCGAATCGGCGTCGGAAATCGGCGGTGCAGCGAGACCGCGTCGGTTTCGAAATTTGCTGAAGGCTTCACTTCATCATTGCGGTAATAGTGAAGTCCTTTTTCAGTAAGGATTGGTTGAGTGGAACCCCAAGGCGGCAGATTTGCGTGTTGGGAAGATCTTCAGTGCCCGACCGGCAACTCGACTGCAAAGCCTTCCTGGGGCGGCATTCGGACGATGTGCGGGGTCATCACGATCAGCAGCTCGTCGTCGTTGACATTCTTGTTGTGGACCGCTGTTCCGTAGGTTACCGCCGGAACGCGGCTGAGAAAGGGCCATCCCGAGAGGCTCATCGCGTCTGCCTTCGACAACAGTCCGGCAACTACGCCGGATTCGTCGTTCTTCAGCGAGATACTTCCGGTGTACTCCCGGTTATTGATGATGGGGATGCCGTTCACGCCTTGCCCGGCCAGCGTCCGGATATTGAGTTCCAGTTTGAGGCTTATGTCGGTATTCGAGTGGATGATCGGCGTTGCCTTCATGTTGAAGCCGAGATCTTCGAAGCTGAAAGAAGGGAACGGCGCGACGTAGGACCGGTTCCCAATTACCTGTGCAATCGAGCTGCTGTTGTAGAGCGGCGCGAAGGTCGCATTTACGATGGGATATCGCTCGCCAATCTTGAGTATCGCTGGTGTGTTTTGCGAGGCCCGAAGGGTTACATGTTCCAGGTTTTTCACATCCGATTCGTTCACTTGCAGGTGCACAGAAATCGGCGGTGTTGCTGAAAGCCCCGTGAGGGTCAATCCGCCTCCGAAGGTCACGAACCCCGTGGAGAGCAGAGGGTTTTGCGACGACTGCTGCAATTGTGCAAGCAGCGCCTGAATCGCCTGCGAGTTCGCCTGATTGATTCCACCCGACGCGATGAGTTGATTGATCAGATTTTGCGACGCCGGAGATAAGGAAGCCAGCAGAGCCGGGCTGATGTTGAACGCGGTGAAATTCGTATACAACTGTGTCCCGAGCTGGCGCATGAGGCTGGAACTGATCTGATACACCCTCACGTCCAACATCACCTGCGGACGCCCGCCGGCCAGGCTTTCGATGAGCTGGCTCGCTGCTTCCACGACCGGTAGCGGAGCGCGAACAGTGATTGTCTGCTCGGTCGGATCCTGCTGTATCAGCCGAATGTCGAGCAGCACACGCAATGCGTTGATGGTGTCAGCCAGTTCCTGAGGGCTTAGCACATCGTTCAGATAAAAGGTGCGGATCGCGAACCGCTGAAAGTTCCGGCGATTCTCCTCGGTATCGGCGACGATATACATCTGAGAGCCCGAGAGCGGAATCCAGAACGTCTTAGTAACCTGCGTTGCGGCTTCCATCGCCTGGGCGAACGTCACATTTTCAATATCGAAGCGAACTTGCCGACTTCGGACAGAGTCGTCCATAGTCGCCGAGATCCCATAAGCCTGCGCAACTTGTGTCAAAAGTACTCGCGAGTCACCCTTGTAATGAAAGTCCTTGTGGTCTTCGCTCGGCGAGAGACGCACGTCAATCGACTTCTGGGTGATTTCCAGGGTGCGGCTGGAGACCTTGTTGGCTTCCCAGATCGAGTCAGAAAGGCGCTGGCGCGCGAACTCGTTCGTCGGGTCGATCTCTAGTGCCTTGCGAAACTCTGCCGTTGCTGCCACCTCGTTGTTGGCCTCCATGGCCTTGTTGCCGCGTTCCAGCGACTGCATCACCAGTTGCTGGCGGGTGATCTCGCGGGCAGTGAGGTACTCGACACTACGGGGATCGAGCTGTGTGGCTAATTGAAATTCCTCAAGAGCAGCCTGCAGATTTCCGGAAGCTTTGAGCTTGCTGCCACTGGAGAATAGCCGCTTTGCCTCCGCTATGTTCTTGGGAGTTGGCGGCGGAGCAACGATCGCATCGCCCGATTTCGTATCTGGAGCGGCGACCGGTGGCGGTTCCGGCTGCGAAGCCGGGGAGGCGGAAGCTGATTGATTGGTGGTTATATTCCCAGATGGATTGTTGCTATCTTGTGTGCCCTGGGAAATACCCAATTGTGACAGTGATAGCGCAAGCGCGACGGCCAGGATGATTCGCAAAGGCATGGATGAGAAAATTCTATGCCAGACAGGAGCGGAATGTCTTGTCCGTTCTTAGAAAGAGGTTTTGCCCTGTGCTAAACTGCACTCAATGCAGGAGCGCGGATGAGGAAATTGATCCGAAAGATGCTCTTCGCCGACCTGGTGAAGGGACTCGGTGTCACCTTTCGCTACCAGGCTCCGAAAGAGGCGATCACCGAGCAATACCCACTGCAACGGCCCCAGGTTGCAGAGCGTTTCCGCGGTGCTCCGCGTCTCGGTGTCAATCCAGAAACCAACGAGTCGCTGTGCATCGCCTGTGATCTGTGCGCCATTGCCTGTCCGGAGAACCTGATCGTCGTGGGCAGCGAGCGCAATCCAGTCACCCGGCGAAAAGAACTCACCGAATTCACTTATGACCTGAGCCGCTGTATGTTCTGTGGCCTGTGTGAGGACGCCTGTCCTACCGATGCGCTAGAGCTGACGCAGGACTTCGAAATGGCGCAATACAGCCGCGAAGGCCTTATCTGGAACCGCGAGACGTTGGAAAAGGGACCAGAGCCTCAGTCGTATAAGCGCTAGAGCTTACGAATCCCTTTGCGGTGGGCCGCTCGGGACTAAAGTCCGCGCTAAATCTAAAGCAGGCGAATAGAAACGCAGCCACAATGGACACCTGCAGGCGTCCTCCACCCGAGCTCTGTTCCCACAAAAGTAAGGATGCTACAGCTACTCGAAAATCAGGATTGCGGCGGCGATCACCGTCGTCCACAGACCCGTTTTGTCGCCCACAGCGGACTGGGTGATGTTCAGGGTGCGTACGATCTTATTGGACAGCCGATACACTTCCTTCTTCTCGTCCCACGACTTGTCGGCGTCGAACTCCACGTCCAATGTGGTCGCGAGCATTTCTGCGGCCAGCTCTTCGGCATAGTCGCCCGCGACATCTTCTTTCTCGCCAAACGAGTGATGCTCGCTCAGATAGCCGTAGGTGTTGCGGTCAGCCGGAATGGCCAGTCCGATGCTTGAGGCCACCAGGCGATGTGGTTCGCGCGTTGAGTTCTCGGCCACCACGGCAAAGACGACTTCACCCGGATAGAGGTACTTCAGCCCTTCCTTTCGAGGTATCAGCCGGCAATGGGGAGGAAAGATGGATGAGACGCGGACCAGATTCTGCGCCGCGATGCCAGCATCGCGCAAAGCCAGCTCAAACGAAGTCAGGCGTTCCCTGTGTTTTCCCACACCCTTGGTGAGAAATACACGCTTAGGAACCATATCTCTTCCCAATTCTCTTGCCTCCGAGTGGAGCATTGGCATGCCCCGAACAAGAAATTAGCACACGCTTCGCGCGACACCCAGCGAAATAGGCCTACCAGATTGTTACATAATGTAACGAACTCTTCATGCACATTTCATGGTGCTTTGATGCGCTGAACGTGCGCGGGCGAATAGAGTAGGCGCAATAGCAAACCTGATCGGAGAGAGTGGGGAGGCGGCCAAACAGCCACTCCCCGATTTTTCTTGTCCGCAAGTCCCACAATCGGGTACTACAGTTACGGCGTCCGCCTCAGTTTCAGGTGTCAGGTCTCACTCCTTCGGTTTTCAGGCGCCAGGTATCACGTCTCAGTTAACGGCCTCAGGTTAAAAGAATGGCCAAACTCCTCCGGTTTCCGGAGTCGGGCATACTTAGACACTGTAACAAAATCCCAGGACGGCAACCCGGTGGCGAAAAACATCTTCTCTCCCGAGGTGCTCATGGCTGCCGAGGCGCTTCTCCCTGAGGGGCTTGGGATCTAGTCAAGCCCCTTCTCCCAGAACCAGTCCCAAACCACAAGGTGGTCGACCGCGATCTGACCGGCCGTTAACCTCCCTCGATCAAACTCCACCCAGTTTCTATTCGCGCAGGCGCTTCAGTTGCTCCTTAGCAAGGTTATCTGAAATGCCTCGGAAAGTGACCCTCGGCTCACGTCATTTCGACGCCGCTGTCTCAGCCGTCGTGATTGCTGCCGACGAGGCGTTCTTCACGTAGGTGTTCATCCATTGGTTCATCTCCCAGAACATATGCAGAACGGATTCGCGGCTGGCGTAACCATGCGACTCCAGCGGCAGCAGCACGAAACGCACCGTTCCGCCCTGCCCTTTGATGGCGCTGAACAGGCGCTCGCTCTGTATCGGGAAAGTTCCGGTATTATTGTCGGCCTCGCCGTGAATTAGCAGAATGGGCGTCTTTATTTTGTTAGCGAACGAAAATGGCGACATGTTGTAGTAGACCTGTGGTGCTTGCCAGTAGGTTCGTTCTTCATTCTGGAAGCCGAAAGGCGTAAGAGTGCGATTGTAGGCTCCGCTGCGCGCGATGCCTGCTTTGAAGAGGCTGCTGTGCGCAAGCAGGTTTGCGGTCATGAACGCTCCGTAAGAATGGCCCATCACTGCCACCCGATTCCGGTCGGCCACGCCGAGTCGGACGCCCTCATCAATCGCCGCCTGCGCGCTGGCCACCAATTGATCGACGTAGCTGTCGTTTGGCTCTGCTTGCCCTTCTCCCACAATCGGAATCGTAGCGTTCTCCAACACAGCGTAACCTTGTGTGACGAACGGAATCGGTGAGCCCCAATTCAAAAAAGGAAACTCATACGGTGATCCGCTGATTTGCCCTGCTGCCGACTTGGTCTTGTACTCCGTCGGATACGCTTCCATTAACGTCGGAAGTGGTCCGTCTGCTTTCTTATAGCCAGGCGGCAGATAGAGGTTCGCGCTCAGATCCACGCCATCGGAGCGTTTGTATCTGAGGACCTGTTTCTTGGGCAGCGGCGCATCCCCGTACGGATTGGGAAACCGGGTAACCTGGGTGAATGTATCTTTCGCAAGGTTCTTGACGTAGTAGTTCGGCTGCAGGTCGGGCGACTCCCGGCGGACCAGCAGGGTGGGTTCGGTAGTCGCCAGCACTGCGGCCGCGAACTCGTAGTATTTGTCGGTTGATTCCCAGATTTTCTTGCGCTCGCCGTTTGTCACATTCATCACCGACACAAACGGACGGTCTCCTTCCGGAGATGCGCCACGCGCGTGCAGATAGATCCCGCCACCGTCCTGGGTGGTTTGTAACACCTGTTTTCCGCTGGCATTCATGGCCGTGAACGGCCTACCGGGGTCGTGGTAGCGGTCTTCGAACGATCCGTCAAACAACTGCACTGACCTACCCGGTTTGTCTGGAGAAACAGCCAATATGATTCGCTTGCGGTCCTTCCAGCGCTCTCCTTCCACGAGTGCTAGGCGTCCGTCTCCCCAGGTAATGCTTCGGAAGCGTACGGGTAGCTCCACCAGTTTCGTCGCCTTGCCATCAAACGGCGCGTTGAGCAGAAATACTGTGTCGCGTACCGAAGCTTCCTTGCGTGGATCGCCTCCGTCGCCCGCCTCAACATAAGACAGGGTAGCGGGCACGTCACTACGCCAGTCAAAGTCGCGCCAGCCGGGCTCCACCGCGTCGTGCACATTGGGAATTGTGTCCGCCAGGGGCTTGTCGATAATCGGCCGGACGTCGGCCGTCGATATGTCGATCACCGCTACGCGCTCGGGAAAGAATGCATACGGCAGCAGATAGGAGTAGGGAGGATGGCGTTCGTCAATGAGCACATAACGGCCGTCAGGCGAGGGCCATGCCCTCTCAACGACTCCGGGCTTACCCAAGGCTTTGACCGTTCCATCCAGATGGATGAGTTCCACCTGCGAGGTCGCGTAGTAATTAAATATCTTCTCGTCGACGGAATTTTTCAGCAGATCCTGATACGTCGGTCCGGGTGTGACACGCCCCAGATTTTCCTGAACGACCGGGCCTGTCGGTACATCGCTCGGGAGCGGCGACTGTCCTCGATTTTTGGCCAGCGTTTTGCACACGAGGCTCGCGCTGTCGCTTGTCCATTCACAGGGCGCTCCGAAGACGCCATTCAGGCCGACGCTCGGCACCTGTTTTGCGTGGCCTGAACCCACATCGACGATCCAGAGGCTGAGGCCCACGTTCGATGCATCATTATTAGTGTTGACGAAGGAGATGTGGCGGGCGTCTGGCGCCCACGCAACGAAGCGTATTTGCGCGTTAGGGGGTATTCCTGCCACGGCGCTTTCCGTGCCGTCGGGCAGCAGCTTGAGCCGCAGAGACGTGACGTAGCGGCCACGACTAGGGCCATTGGTCCGCGGATTGAATCGCAATCCTGCCAGCCGCAATTCTGGTTGTGCCAAGTCGGAGATTGGCGGCAGTCCCGACAAAGGTTCAATCAACAGCCACCGCTGGCCCGACTTATTGAAGCGAGACACGTCCACGCTCGGCGTGGGCCGCGTGTCTACCAACTCGACAATGGCGTTTGGGGGCGTCTGATAGGTCAGAATCTCTTGTGCCCGTAACACGTGCGCCGCCGGAGTCAGCAATGCGACTAATACCAATCTCACTCCCCATCGTCTGAACATCGACTCTCCCTGGCACCTTTCCGCTGCCAAGCGCAAAATGCCGGACCCATTCTCATGCACAAGCGAGGCTCGCGCAACCTTCAAGAGGTGGTGATGCAGACCGCGACGAGACTGGTCCTAGCACGTTAGAAAGGGTTTGGTTACACGCTCTTAGAAGCAGATTTGCGCTTCGCCGCTGCGCCCACTAACATTTTGTGGTTATGCCAGTAGCCTCCGAAGTGCAACATACCCGCTATATCCCCGTTAGGGCCGCCCGCGGTAGCCAGCTCTCGTGCAAAGGATGGGCACAAGAGGCCGCACTGCGAATGCTTCAGAACAACCTGGACGAAGAAGTCGCCGAACGCCCCCAGGACCTGGTCATTTACGGTGGAACGGGCCGCGCTGCGCGCAACTGGGAGTGCTACCACGCCATCGTCCGCTCTTTGCAGGGCCTCGAAAACGACGAGACGTTGTTGGTGCAGTCAGGCAAGCCGGTTGGGGTGTTTCGTACCCACGACTACGCCCCACGCGTGCTCATCTGCAACTCTAATCTCGTGGGCCACTGGTCCAACTGGGAGAAATTCAACGAGCTCGAAAAGCTCGGCTTGATTATGTACGGCCAGATGACCGCCGGCTCGTGGATTTATATCGGCTCGCAGGGCATCATTCAGGGCACCTATGAAACGTTTTCCGCCGCGGGAGAAAAGCACCTTGGCGGAGAGCTTGCCGGTAAGCTCATCGTGTCGGGCGGCATGGGCGGCATGAGCGGAGCCCAGCCGCTGGCCGCCACAATGACTGGCGCCTGCTATCTCGGCATTGAGGTCGATCCTGAGCGCATCAAGAAGCGGCTGCGCACCGGCTACTGCGACTTCGTGGTCAATTCACTCGACGAGGCGCTGCGGATCATCAAGAACGCTGTTCGCAAGAAGGAGAACCTTTCGGTCGGTCTGGTGGGGAATTGTGGAGATATTATCCCTGAGCTGGCTGAGCGCGGCGTGCTCCCGGACATTCTCACCGACCAGACCTCCGCTCATGATCCGCTTAACGGTTATGTGCCCAGCGGCATGACGCTCGAAGCCGCGCTGGAGCTACGGCAAAACGATCCCAAGGCCTATCTGGAGACGTCGCTCGACACCATGGCGCGCCACGTCGAAGGCATGCTCAAGCTGCAGAAGATGGGATCGGTGACATTTGATTACGGCAACAACATCCGCACCTTCGCCTACGAGCACGGCGTGAAGAACGCATACGATTTTCCGGGATTCGTGCCTGCCTACATTCGCCCGCTCTTCTGCCAGGGACGAGGCCCGTTCCGCTGGGCTGCGCTTTCCGGCGACCCAGCTGACATCCATACGACGGACGACCTGGTGCTGCAAATGTTTCCGCACGACCGCGTGCTCAGCCGCTGGATCGACCTCGCGCGCAAGCGCATCAAGTTCCAGGGATTCCCGTCGCGCATTTGCTGGCTTGGCTACGGGGAGCGGGCCGAGTTCGGCCTCGCGATGAATGAGATGGTGAAGAAAGGGAAGCTCAAGGCACCCGTCGTGATGGGGCGGGACCATCTCGACTGCGGTTCGGTCGCTTCACCCTACCGCGAGACTGAGGCGATGAAAGACGGAAGCGATGCTATCGCAGACTGGCCGCTGCTGAACGCGCTTCTTAACACTGCAAGTGGCGCTTCCTGGGTTTCGATCCACAACGGCGGCGGAGTCGGCATCGGCTACTCCCAGCATGCCGGACAGGTCACTGTTGCTGACGGGACTGATGCGATGGCGAAGCGGATTGAGCGCGTGCTAAGCAACGATCCGGGGATCGGTGTCGCTCGCCACGTGGACGCCGGCTACGACGAAGCTCAGCAGTTTGCGGCCGAGAAGAGAATCAAGATTCCGATGGCGGGCGAATAGGCGGAGATGAGAGAAAGGGCGATTCTCCTCACCCACTGTTCGCAACTCCTCACGCTGCGGGGCAACTTGGCCCCGCGTCGCGGCGGGGCAATGCGCGAACTCGGAATTATCGAGGACGGCGCCGTTCTTATCGACAATGGCAAGATCGCGGCAGTTGGAAGTACCGACGAACCGTGGGTTCGTGGCAAGGACGTGGACGAAATTGACTGCCGCGATAAGGTCGCTCTCCCCGGCTTCGTCGATTCCCACACTCACCCCGTGTTCGCTGCGCCAAGGCTTATCGATTTCGAGAAGCGCATCGCCGGAGCCAGCTACGAGGAAATCGCTGAGGCCGGAGGCGGGATTCGGTCCAGTATTCGTGGCGTACGCGAAGCGTCGATGGAACAACTCGCTGCTCAGATCTCAGCCAGCCTCAACGAGATGTCTGCTCACGGCACCACGGCCGTCGAAGCCAAATCGGGCTATGGCCTCAGCCTCGACAGCGAAATCAAATCGCTTGAAGCGATCAGCTGTGCTGCCCGACATTGGTGTGGCACGGTTGTACCGACCTTACTGGGGGCCCACGTGGTCCCGCCTGCATATCGTGACAACCCTGAGGAATACGTCCGTATCGTCAGTGAAGAGATCATCCCCGTCACCGCCCAGCAAAAACTGGCCGAATACGTCGACGTTTTCTGCGAGCGCGGAGCATTCAGCCCCGAACAGTCCCTTTGCATTTTGCGCGCGGCAGTTGCACACGGACTCAAGACTCGCATCCACATCGGTCAACTCACGCATACTGCGCTTGAGCTGTTCGCCGAGTTCCGCTGCGCCAGTGTCGATCACCTCGACCACCTCTCTGACGCAGACGTATCATGGCTGGCGAAAAACGACACCGTTGCCACGCTGCTCCCAGCCGCCAACTACTTCCTCGGCCTGCAGAATTTCGCGCCGGGGCGCAAGTTGATCGACCGCGGCGTCGCAGTTGCCCTTGCCACCGATTACAATCCCGGCACCTCGCCGACAACATCCATGCCGTTCGTACTATCGGTTGCGTGCACGCAAATGAAAATGTCGCCAGCTGAAGCGATCACTGCTGCCACGATAAACGGTGCCTGTGCCCTGAACCTGCAGCAAAGCAAAGGCAGGCTTGAAGTGGGCAAAGATGCCGATATTGCCATCTTCGACGTGCAGGATTATCGCGAGATCCCGTATTGGTTCGGCGTGAATCGCTGCTGGAAGACGATCATCGCTGGCCAGGCGATCTGAATTTGCCGGCTACTTCGGCGCGGTAGCCGTCTCACACTCTTTAGGCAGCGGTCCTCCGTGGTTCACACTGAAAACACCAAAACGGTACTTCGATATGGCTGCCAGTTGCGCGGTGCCCACCGATCTCGGAATGATTCGGTCCCACCAGATTACCCCTTGGGCCACGGTAAAGCCGCGCCAGTTGCCCCACACGTCGTCTTCACCAGCGTACCTGATCGCACAGCGTGTCGGCGCGTCAAACACGGAATCATATTTCGCGAACAGTTGGCTCTTGTTACTAATTATCGTGGCTTTGCCATGACGGTACGACTTCAACGGATAGCTCACCAAGGACGCCGCGTCCTGCCGTTTGTCCTCATTCATCGCCTGCTGAAACTGTTGAAAGAACGCCTTCGCCTGATCGCAATCGGGTAGGGAGCAGGCACTCTTCTCCTGCGCTATGGTCGAGCCACACAGTAGCAATAGAGTGCAAATACGGCGGGCGCAATTACGCATGGCCGGCTACATTCCCAGCTTCCGGTAATTGGTGTTCAACGTTGTAATGTTCATTTGCTTGGCGGGTAAGTCCAGCACTGTCTTCTCTGGATAATTGGTTCCGTCCGGCAGCGTCGCATAGCTAATCATCAGGCTTACCTTGTCCTTGGTCTCGCCCATATAGGTGTTCACATTGATGTTGGAAATTCGCTTGGCCTTCGGATCGAAGGCGATCACCATTTGATCGCCCTGTTGCGCGTAATTGGTGAAAGTCAGATTGACGATCCCGGCGGCCGCATCCTGGCTCAGAGAAAGATTGTGCGTGCCCACAGCCTGCTGCATCTTCTGCGGGTTCGGCGGCAGATACTCGGAGAGCAGTGACTTCACGTCCCTAAGGTAGTCCTGCATCTCGGCTTTCTTCTTGGCGATCATCTTCTGCTTCAGGCGGCCGCCCGAGGGCTGCTGCTGCTGGCCCATTGGGTACTTCTCGACCTGTCCGTTGGGGCCGTACTGGCACATGAACTGCTGTTGCGGCTTGGTTTCGCCCTTGAGGGTGAGCTGCTGCACTTCTGTCCACTGATACTGCTTCAACTTTTGCTGGTTGGCCGCGACCGACTGCTTTAGGGCTTGCACTCTTTGTTTTGCCTCAGCACTCACGGCGGAGCCAGCGGCCTGTGCGGCCGCGCTTGCTGCAGTAGAAGCTACGGCGATTGCGAGAATTAAGACCCGTAACGCAATTCCATGTTCGTTTAGTTTCATTCGGCATCTCCTTGAGAATTTCAGGTGCTCTTAGAACCGGGGGAGCTAGAGCTCCAGCCGTTTGCGACTAATTGCGCACCACTAAAGTCGTGCCCCGATACAAAACTCGTGTAAAGTGACTGCTTTCGCAGCTACGGTTACAACTCTCTGTAACTGCTCAATCTGTAACTCTTTGGTCCACCATATTGGGCTAGCGAAAATTACCTCGTTTGGCTAAAGCCGGAGACAAGTCTGACCAATCAATACAGCGCTTAATTAAGCGGTGCTCCCATCCAATGACGCCCCTTCCACAACTGCGTGGTCGGAGGCGGTCAACGCCGGCTCCCCCGGTTGTTTCTCTTCCCACCGCAGCCACTTTAGGTCCAGCACCATGATGGAGTACAGCACCGGAACCATCAGCAAGGTGATGAATGTCGCTACCGTCAAGCCGCCGATCTGCGCGTAACACAGCGGCTGCCAGAGAGGCCCGCCATGCATGGCTAGCGGGAAGAGCGCCAGAACAGTAGCCCCCACGGTGATTATCACAGGCCGCAGCCGGATGATCCCCGCATCGATAACGGCCTCTTCGAATGGTTCACCCTTGGCGTGCATTTCCTCGATGAAGTCGAACAGAACGATGACGTGGCTAACGATTACCCCGATTAAGCTCGCGATCCCCAAAAATGCCATGAATCCGAACGAAGTATTCATTATCCAAAGCGCGATTAGCGCGCCCGCGACGCCGTAGGGCGCCGCTGCAAACACCAGCAGAGGCTTAATTGTGTTATTGAACTGAAAGAGCAGCGCCAGGTAAATCGCTGTTACCGATATCGCCAACACTACAGCAAGATTTTTGAAGCCGACCTGCTGCTTATCGTACTCCCCGCCAATGCTGATCCCATAGCCTGGCGGAATCGTGTTCTCCAGCTCTTTCAGCTTAGGGAGCGCCACCGTCGTAATTTCCGATGCCAAATGCCCGGGAGCAGGGAAGGCATAGACCGACATCGTTCGGAACTGATCCAGCCGGATGATACGTTCTGTCGAGAGGCTGTTCGCGATACTGGAAATCTGCACCAGCGGAATCTTGCTCGAGCTTTGCGCCCCGTACACGTAAAGGTTCTGGATGTCTGAGAGCCTCGCACGCTCATCCATTTTAAGCCGCGCTACTACGGGAATATTGCGATCTCCGTCTTGCAACGCCGTTACCGGCACTCCGCTCATGGCGCTGGTCGCGGAGTTGGCTACATCCATGTTGGTGATGCCTGCCAGATTCGCGCGGTCGGGATCGATATTCAGGCTGACCTGTGTGCTCTCTTCTTGCCACTCATTACGCGGTCGCGCGGTTGCGGGTGCTGACCTCAGTATCTCCATCACTTGATTGGCGATGTTTCGCATGACGCGGATGTCCTGCGCGCTGTTCGCCGTGCTGACGTCGGCGTGGCTAGTCACACGAATCTCCACTGGATAATTCACCGGGTTCGTCTGCAACTGCCGCAGATCGATTCGCGCTCCGGGCACAGCGGCCGAGAGCACCGGTTGCACCTGGTTTACAAACGCCGGGGTGATCTCCTTTTCCGTCAGCTCGATCAGTACCTCGGCATAGTTGAGTTGCTGCGACTGCGGCGAAAGCGAGAACCAGAATCGCGGGCTTCCTCCCCCAACCCAGGTCGTTACGTAACGCAGGATCTGTGCCGGCTTGCCGTCTTTGTCAGGATGCTGTTTGCCCCACAGCTCAGCTTGCTGCCGGATGATCCGCTCCACCTGCTGCGCTGACTCATTGGTCGCGTCAAAGTTGGCGTCATTCGGCAACCAAACGTCGGCATACGACCAGTACTGCACGTCGTCGGGAAAGAAAGATGTCTTGAGTTGCTTGAACAGAACTCCCGAAAGCAACACGAACACCAGCGAGGCAATCAGCACCTTCCAGCGGTGCTCGATGGCGAACTTGGCTACCCGTGCATATTGGCCGGTGAAGCCCTTCGTGCGACGTTCTTCAATCGGCGCTTCCGGCTTCTTGCCGGGACGCAGGATGTAATAGGCCAGCAAGGGAATAAATGTCATCGAGGCCAAACGCGAAGCGATCAGCGCGCAGGTCATCACAATCGGCAGGCTGAACAGGAACTCGCCGGTATTTCCCGTAACCAGCAGGAACGGCAAGTAGGCCACGATATTGGTGATCGTGGCGTACAGAATCGCTGTTGCGATCATCGTTGGACCCAGCCAGGGCGCGACAATCTGCGGCTGCCCTTCGGCCAGCATGCGCTTGATGGAATCACCCGCCACCACCGGATCGTCCACCAGCAGTCCCAGCGCAATGATCAGTGACGCCACTGAGACCTGCTGAATGTCGATGCCCAGCAGATAAATCATTCCGAATGTCAGGCACAGGGTGATCGGGATTGACAGCGCCATCAGCAGCGCCGAGCGCCATTCCCAAAAGCCGATAAGCGAGACGATCACCACCAGCCCGATCGCCTCATACAGCGCATCCATAAAGAGATCGATCTGCTCTTTCACCTGCACTGGCTGGTCTGAGGTATGTACCATGATCAGATCGTCCGGGAGATATTGCTTTACCGCGTTGAGCTTCGCCGCGAGATGCTTCCCGAACAGGTCGATCTGCTGGCCGTCACGCATGAAGATGGCCAGCGTAATGGCACGGCTGCGGATCCACTTGCCGTTGCTGTCCTTCCAGTTCAGGAAATTCAGAAACGTGGGGGGACTTTGGTACCCGCGTGAGATGTCGACCAGGTCGCGCAGATAAACCGGGCTGTTGGAAGACGACACGCCGATAATGACGTTCCCGATAGCTTGTGCATCCGGAAAAAGCCCTGATGGATTGACGTTGATATCTTTCGAGCCAACTTCAATCGATCCCGCCGGCAGCGTGATGTTCTGCGCCCCGAGTACATCTTTCAACTTGGACGGGTCATAGCCGTACTGCGCCAGCCGCTCCTGCGAGTAGTCGAGATAAATCTGCTCCTGCAGCACGCCCGAGCGCTGCACCTTCGAAGTCTCGGGCACGCCTTGCAGCGAGCGCTGCAGGAGATCAGTGTAATTATCGAGGTCGTGGTAGGAGTACTTGGCTCCAGCAACTTCCTGCAGTTGTTTTTCCGTATCTGCCGGATCGCGAATGATCGCCGCCTGCCACGCGTCGGGATGGATTTCGGAGCGATGCAAGTTGCTGACGATTAACTGTTCGCCGCGTTGGCGAATTGTCACGTCGTCCAGCTCGGTACTGGCGTCCAGCGCTACATAACCCGGGCCTTCGAAGAAGTGGAGGTCCCTCAGGGTGTTATTGCGGGCAGCAATTAGAAGGATCTTCTGAAAGTCCGCGCGTACCGCCTCGGCGGAAATCGACATTGGGAACTCGTAAATAATGCTCACCCGCGGTTGCGGAGCACTCTTTGGCAGCTGGCTGCGCGTCTGCTCGATCGCCTTCCTAATCGCGATGGACCGCAGTGCAACCTCGGTCGGCGTGGCCATAGGACTGGCCACAGTGAGCATCAGCGCCGCGGTGTCGCCGAAGTTGCTATTGAACTGAATCGGCCCTGCCCCCGTGGGCAGCTTCAGCTGATTCAGCTTCAGGTTCATGTCGGAAAATTCTTTTTGTTTGTCCTTGACTCCGTCGTCGAGCTGAACATAGACCACCGACATCCCGGGAAAGCTCAGCGAGCGGATGCCGAAGTCTGAGGGGCTGTTCGGCTTCAGATTGGAGTTCATCGCGAGCACCTGCTCGATGGGCCGCGTGATAAGTTGCTCTACCTGCTCCGCTGTTGCGCCTGGCCATGGACACTGCGCCGACGCCACGCGCATCGGGATATTTGGGTCTTTACGCTTGGGCATGTTGTGGTAGCCGAAGAAGCCCCATACAAAGGTTGCCAGCAACAGGATCAACCCCACTTGGCGATGCTCGGTGAAATAGCGCGCCGTGTTGTGCGTGGTCGCGACGATTTCCGCATCCGACTTGTGTTTGTGCGCCATAGCGTTCTAGCAGTTAGCCACCAGCAATCAGCGACTAGAGGCCATCTCATAATTGCAGTACGCTAAAAAACCCATTTCGCTGAGGGGTTAAGGAGGTGTGTCACAACTGGTGTCGCTGCTTCGCGGCGCGGGCTCATTTCCCACTTCAACCCGGCGCTGACACGCCGCACTCACTTCATTCCCCAGCTTCGTAGCTGCCCAATCCCTGATCTGATCATTTTGTCCCACCATCAAGTTGCGTTGTCGGTTGCAACACAGTCGCTAAATTCCAGATGTATTTTTAACCTTTAGCCAAGAATGACGTCGCGCCCTGATACAAAGCAGTCCTACAGCAGAGTTCTTCCGCAGCTTGTAGAGGCCACGACTCGGCTTATTTCTGAACGCCTATCCACTTTGCTGCATCCACGTCTTTACTGATTCTTTACTGAATCACTCTCACCATTTCTCCCGCTCGAATCATGTTGGCTCCCGAGGTCACCACACGCTCGCCCGCACTCAATCCGGTCAGCACTGCAATGTTGTTCCCGTAGGTATCGCCGAGTGTGACGTCTTGTGTGCGCACTTTGGGACTGTCCCCTGGGCCGTCCGTCAGGAATACGGCAAAGCCCTCTCGGCGATCCGGACTTCGAACCACCGCAGTCAGTGGGACGACCAGAACCTTGGCATTCGGTCTGCGGCCTCCCAGGACAATCGTTCCAATCATGCCTGCCTTCAGCTCGTTCTGCGGATTGTCGATACGCACCTCAACCGAGTACACCCGGCTTTTCGGATCAGCCGCCGCCGAAATAGAAGTGATATGTCCGACAAAATTTCCCGGCAGCGCCTCGGTGGTTACCGACTGCTTGTTTCCCAACTTCACGTTCCCAATCGCGGTATCAGGTATGCCGAAGACGGCCTTCACCGAATGCGTGTCCGCCAGCGTGAATCCGTTCGTTGTCGGTCCTACGAGCGATCCGACGTCCACGCTGCGTTTCAGCACCCATCCCGAGAACGGCGCCTTTAATTCGCAGTAGCCCAGCGCGATTTGCGCCTCCGAGATCTGCGCCTTTGAATTAGCGACCGCAGCCGAGGTCGATGCCAGCTGCGCCGTCACATCATCGAGGTCAGGCTTGGTCGCTGCCCCCGCGGCGTAAAGCTTTGTGATCCGGTCATATTGCAGCTTCGCTCGCTCATATTCCGCCTGAGAGCGCTCCAGCGAAGCGTTCGCTTGGGAGAGCTTGTCCTTATAATCGTCTTGTTGGACCGTGGCTAGCACTGTGCCCTGCGTCACATAGTCGCCGATGTCAAGGTTGCGCATATGCCCATCGGCATCCTTTACCTGCTTAATACTGGCCAGGTAGCCGTTCGACTTGAACGACAAGTCCACCTGCTGATACGGCTGGATATTCGCCGAATATGTATTCGACGTGCCGGCGTCCATCAGTCGTACCTCCGCGGTTCGCACCGGCGTTGGTGAATGCTCGATAGCAGCGTCCTGACGACAGCCAGTCAAAATTGCCAAAGAAACCAGAGCACCGATGAGAAAGGAGGCTTTTCTCATGCTTTCCCCTGTGCGAGTGCTCATATCTACTCCTCACCCATCGCTTTCAGCAGCTTCGCCCGTGACGACCAGAACTCCGCCAGCGCCGAGCTGTAATCGGAGTTTGCTTTCTCCACGCTGGCCTGCTGCTGCAGCACATCTCGCAGGAGCTTGGTTTTCTGCCCATACTGTGCGGTGACTTCGCGCAGCTTTTCCCGCGCGGAATCACGATACACCCGCGCAGCCGCCACTGCGGCCTGCGCCTCATGTACCGCCCGATATTGCTTGTCCACTTCGAGGAGCACCTGGGCCTTGGTTTCCTCCAGGTTGACCTGGCTCTCCTCAACCTTCAGGTTCTTTGCGTTGACCTCGTGCTTGCGGCGGTTCCAGTCCCATGCTTCCCAACTGAACTCCACGCCCGCACCTGCGACGTTGGTCGGCACGAAATTCACGCCGAAGGGCGACAGGTACTGTACAGACAGGTTCATGTCGGGCAAATACTTTGCCTTGGTTTGGCGCACCATGTTCTGCGCCTGCTTAATCGTGATCTCCGCTTGCTTGATGTCCGAATTCTGCTCCAGTGCCTTCGACTCAGCCAATTGCAAATTGTCCTCGGCAGCAGAGAGCTCGGCTGCCGGCGAGGTTGCAAACGGCGTATGAATATCACGTCCCATCAGATTGTTCAGCGTCTGTTTTGCCGTTGCCTGCCTGTCCTGCAGCTTCAGCAACGACAGCTTTTCCTGCGCCAGTCTCGCCTGGACCTCCATCAGCTCCGACTGCAAGACCACTTGCTCCTCGGCGTACTGGGTCGAAATTCGCTCCAGTTCTTCATACTGCTTCATGGTTGCTTGGGTGGCGCTGATGGAATCCTCGACCGCTAGCGCGGTGTAATATGTCTCTCGCACGTTGGCTACCACCGAGATCTTCTTGCCTTCGTATTCCTGTGCGGCCTGGTCCACCAGTAGGCCCTTGCCCTGCAACCCGATGTTGATTTTGTACAACGTGAACAGCGGTTGCGAGACGCTGGCCACCACGTAGGCGGTGGGTTGTTGGGGTGTAGTTATCGGCGTATTCATTGCCGGAATTGGTCCGATTATCGGGTATTTTCCGAACTGTCCTGCTGGCACGGTGAAGCTGATCGGCGCCAGCAGTTCAGAGGCGAAAATATAAGTCTTGAAATCCGGGTAGCGATGCGTCTTAAACGCAAGGTACTCCTCTTTGGTGTCGGCCAGCTGCAGCGACGTGATCCTCAGCATCCGGTTGTTCGCCAGAGCGATTTTCACCGCGTGATCCACCGTGAGTACCTCAGGCTGCTCGTCATTGGCGCGCAGACTATACGACAGCGCTACAACCAGCAGGGCGCACCCAATCCTCGACAGCCACGCCTGCGTCATCCCCGCTTGACCATCAGCCGCTGACACACGAACTCCGCCCCGTCACAGCGCAAACCGCCAGAAGCGCTGGAGACCTTTGCTTAAACTGCCTGCCTTCTTAGCACGCTGAGTTTATAAAGAGGAGGGGATTTGGGCAACCGCACTTCTTGAGCGCGGGGGCAGCCCTTCTTGTCGAATACCGGATGACAGATTGAGATAAGAGCTACTAGGTGAAGGCTAATAGCACAAAACTGACCACTGGCCAGTGACCAATGGCAACCTAGAAGTTGAACATCGCTTGCAACTCAATCTTCCGTGGCGCCGACGAGCTGCCGTACGGTCCGCCTGCGATTGCGTTCGGCTGTCCAAAGATCGGTGAGCTCAGATTGCCCACCAGCGGCGCAAAATTGATGTTGTTGAAGATATTTCGTGCATTGATGCTGAACGTCAGGTTGTAGCGGCGATTGGTCGCACTGCCTAGCCCAATGGGGCCGCTCGTGGCGGCGCCAAATCCGCCCGGTCCACGGCCGCCTCCCGGTCCGCGACCTCCGCCCGGGCCGCCACCAGGCCCACCGGCGCTTCCGCCTTTCGTCTCCGGACCGAAACCGATCGTCTTACTCACGCGCAGATTTAACGAAAACCTTCCCGTCCCCCATCCGTAATAAGGGGGGATGACCGTTTGCCCGGGCAGCGGAGTCAAGTTGAATGTCCCCCATTGCGTGACCATGATGGTTTGGCCCGGCAGTCCCGGTGTCGCAAACGTTGGACGATCGTTGAAGATCGAGTCGCCGTTGTAGTCCTGCCCCAGAGTAATGTTGAAGGGCTGTGCCGACTGCACCACCATAAACGGATTCACGCGTACACCCCGCGGCAGGGCAATCGTGCCGCCAATAAACGCCCGGTCATGCACGTCATACGCTGTGGAACCGTAGTTTTCCGCCAGATCATATTGATTGTTGGGAAAGCTGTTCGCGCCCTGGGTGTTGGCATTCACATAATTCAGGGTGTACCAGCCGAACAGTGAAAGCTTGGAGCCCACCTTAACATTTGCGTTCACGATAAACTGGTTCTGGTTCAGTGACCCGCTTGATTCGTACTGATAGATGTTTCCGGCGGCGTTGCCGAAGGGACGAATTCCGCTGGTGGGATTGTTCGGGTCATAGGTGTCGGGCAGAGGTGCGTTGATATTGCGCGTCAGGTACTGGTGCCGCCCTTGCGTATTCAGGTACGTGATGGCTACATTAGCGTTTTTGTTGATCTGCCGTTCCAACGTTACCGCCGTTTGCATCACGTAGGCGGCCCGCAGGTTCGGTGAAATCTGGTATACCGTAGGAAAGGTCTTCGCCGTACTCAGTAGCGGACTACCTTCTTGCGGCACGATGGGATAGAAGTTCGGCTGATCAACGACGAAGCGCTGTTGCGTAGTGCCATTCAACCGGTCGGCCTGCAACACGTACTGCTCATCGAAGCGGTCATAGAACATACCCCAACCGGCGCGCAGCACCGTTTTCGGTGGAGCTCCATTTTTCGACAGTCCCCACGCAAACGCCACTCGGGGCGCGACATCGCCGTAATCATTGATGTCCGACTGCGTTTCGTACCGCAGCCCGTAGCTGACGGTGAAATTTGGCTTCCACCGCCAGTCGTCGGAGATGTAGAAACCCACGTCGTAGTACGTCACCACTGACGAGGGCGTACCAAAGGTAATCACAAATTGTCCGGCTCCGCCCCCGGCGGCCCGAATCTGCGCCGGCGTTAGTCCGTTCGCCAGGCCCTGCTCCGTAATCTGGTAGGCGTCGAGCGAGTTGAAGGTAAACGTGCCGTTGAAGTTGGAATTGGCATAGCTCGAATCCCGGAGCGCGCGCAGCCGGCCGCCGAACTTGAGCATGTGCTTACCCAGCAACCAGGACGTGTAGTTTTGCAGTTCGTAGTGGTCCTGGTTGTCGATTGAGTATTGACTGCTGTTGCCGCCACCCACGAACGCGCCCTGCACGTTCAGCGTCCCATCGGTGTACGCCGGAATCTGATTGAACCGGTCGCGCAGATACTGGAAGCGTGTCTCATTCACAACCTTCGCACCAATTAGTTGCGTGTCGCTGATCTGAAACGTGGATTCCGAGTTGTTGTTGTTGTACGCCTGCGTGGGCAGCGAGAACTGTCCCACACCATTATTATCCTGATTGTCCTGCCAGTACTGGTAGCGCGCACTCAGTGTATTGTTCTTGGTCAACTGAAAGTCCAGCCGCCCGCCCACGTTGGTTCGCGTGCGCGGTGTACTCAGCGAAGTGTTGTAAGGAGTCTGCTGGAATGTCGTGGGATCGAGCACGAACGCGTTCACCACCGCGTTATCGCCGATGTTGCGTCGCTCGAAGTTGAGGAAGAACGAAGTCTTTTTCCCAATCGGCCCGCCAAAGCTCGCTGAATACTGCGTTGAATCGTAGGAAGGACTGCTGGTAGCAAACGGGCTAGTCGAATTGAAATACGAGGAATTTCCCAGCATCATCAGTTGTCCGTGGTACTGGTCGGTCCCCGGCTTGGTGAAAATCTCGATGCGCCCGTAGCCCAACTTGTCGTACTGAGCTGAAAACGGGTTCTGGTTGATGCGGATCTCCCGAATCGACGACTTCGGCGGCAACTGTCCGCCTGTGAATCCATCGATATAGATCTGGCCTCCATTCGGTCCTGCTGAAGGCCCCGCCAGTGCCTGCAAATCCGTCGCCAGCTCGTCGGGATCGTCCGACAACGCATCCAGGTCCTTGCCGGTCAGGACCATCTGCGAAACGTTACTCTCCGCAGACGTATCCAGCCCAATCGGGTTCTCCGAAACGTTGACCTGTTCCTTCTGGACCTCGATCGACAGCGCGACGTCCATCTTTTGCGACTGCCCCAGCTCCACATCGACGCCATCGACTTCATAGACCGCGAATCCCTTCGCCGTTACCTTGAGCCCATACTTGCCCGCAGCCAGTCCCTTCACGTCATAGGCGCCGGTCTGGTTCGTGGTGGTATGCAGAACGCGGCCGTCAGGCGCAGTGATCTGCACATCCGCCTTCGTTATCGCCGCTCCCGACGGATCGGTGACCGTCCCGTGCAGCGAAGCGTTCGCCTGCGCCCAACTCCAGCTATTTGCCATCAAGACGAAGCACAACGCAAAAATTGCAATCCGGATTACGTTCCGGAAATAAACTTTCATCACTGTCTCTATCCCTGCCTAATCCACGTCGTTCTTAGGAAATTCGAAGTCCCACAGAGGCTAAAGCCCCTGTTTATAGGAACTCTGTGCGGCACGCCTAAAGTCGTGCCCTGACTCATTGTCGTCGCGCATGCAACTCTTTGCGCGGCCTGCGAAGCCGTGTCCCGAAGTGAGTGTTATGAAATCAGTGCTCCCACTGACCGGTCGATCAGTGATCACTAGCCACTGTCTTACTGAGCCTCTCCCGGACCTCCACTCAAGCTCCAAGGCGTTAGCATCATCGCTTGTGCTCCCGGAGAAGCGGTCAAAATGGGCTCAACGCCGCCTAACAGGGTGATCGCAGTTACGCCACCCCCATTTCCTTCGGTGGATACCAGGATTACCGCATCTCCCTTCTGGAAATCATTCAGCGCCGCTGCCGGCAAACGGCTTAGCATCTGCTGCAAGTCGCCACCGCCACGCTGTCCGCCGCCAAATCCGGCGCCGGGTGCACCCTGCGGAGGCCCTCCTTGCGCTTGCGCCGGCGGTGTTCCACCCGGGACTCCTCCCGGAGCAGTCCCACCTTCAGGCGTTTGCCCTTTCAGCCGCATCGCAATCCGTTGCGCTATCGGTTGCGGCAGCTTACGTATCTGCGAATCCGCGCTGATCTTCACCGTCACGGGCTTTTTGCTGAGCACGTCCATGACGGTCATTGAGTTGTCCGCCGCATTCACCGTCGTCACCGTGCCGGCGATGTTGCGGAACGTGCCGGCGACGATTTCGTCGGCCGCAAACTCAGTTCCGTCAGAATTCTTCTCGCCCCGAGCGCGTAGCTGGTCGCCAGGATGAATCTCCGCCAACGTGCTTGCCTTCGCCTCATCGAACTTCACCGAATTGGGCGCGTAGCGGCGCACGATCGTCTTCTTGTTCGTCTGAATTAGCAGCTTCTTCGTGCCACCAAATGACGTCACCGAAATCGTCGCCGTTCCTGCCGCCGGATCGACCGCGCTCACCAATCCTCCGATGCCGTGCTTCTGCCACTCTTCGCGTTCTTTCTGCTGTTTCGCAGCCACATCCGACTGCTTCATCATGATCACGGCCGTAGCCGCAATTGATTTTCCGCCGTCGCTGGCAGCACCACGTACCAGCACACGATCGCCGACCTGCAAATCCTGCACCGTAATCGGCGTCGCATTCTTCAAGTCGGTTGCACCCGGAGGAATCTGTACTACGCGCACGCCATCGGGAAGGGAAATGTTCAGGCTCTTTCCCTCGTCGGTCGCCAAGACCAGCATGCCGTTTGCGATTGACTTCACCTCGCCAAGCGCCTTGGCCTGCGTTGAGGTTGCCGCCTGCGCCATCATTGACGCAGGCAACACTGAGCATGTTGCAACCAACCCAACAGCCAACATGAGGAGCGCGGTACGAGCATCGCCGTTGCAAAGGAATAGCTTGGGTGCACTCACGCGCCACCCACCTCGTATTGCGGTTTTGTACTGTGCAAAGTTCCTCAATTTGTTGCCGACGAAAGCACGAGCGCTTACTTTTACGAGGGTCATCATGAGCTTGATCTGACAGAGGGCCGGATGATCTTGCGTTTTATGTAGAGAGCACAAGAGAAACCACGATCGCCCTGGCCGCCGTGGTCCTTCCGGAAAGAACTCCAAAGAGGACTTCTCAGCTCAGGGTCACCTACTTTCAATTCTCTTATTCGACGTTTGAGCCCGGTGTGTCGTTTTGTAACGAACAGTTAAGTTGCGGTGGTCTGCCGGCGCTTTGAGCCCGCAAGCGCAATCCTGAGCGAGGTCGCCATGGCAACCGAGTTCGAAGGATCCGGAGTTGAGCTGTTTTATTGGCCTGACATCGACGTAGCGAGGTGGGAAGCCAAGGGGAGCGAAGAGCGCAGAGCGAAAAACGGGAGTTGGGAACTGGCGGCTGACAGCCGTCGTTCAGCACTCGATCACATTCAACGCCAGCCCCGCGAGCGAAGTCTCCTTGTATCGCGACTGCATATCCAGTCCCGTCTGATACATCGTCGCAATCACCTGATCAAGCGAGACTTTGTGTTCACCCGTCTCCTGCATGGCGATTCTGCTGGCATTGATTGCTTTCACTGACCCCATCGCGTTGCGCTCAATACATGGGATCTGTACCAGCCCGCCAATCGGGTCGCAGGTCATTCCCAGGTTGTGCTCCATGCCAATTTCAGCCGCGTATTCCACCTGATGGTTCGTGCCGCCCTGCGCCGCGACCAGTCCTCCTGCGGCCATCGAGCAGGCCACGCCCACTTCGCCCTGGCAACCCACCTCCGCGCCTGAGATTGACGCGTTCTCCTTATACAAAATTCCAATCGCCCCGGCGGTTAAGAAGTATCGAAACAGTCCTTCGTCGTTCGCTTCCTCAATGAACCGCTCGTAATAATGCGCTACCGCGGGAACAATCCCGGCCGCTCCATTCGTGGGAGCCGTGACTACGCGCCCACCCGCGGCATTCTCCTCATTTACTGCCATGGCGTAAACATTCACCCAATCCATCGGAGCCAGTGGATCCCTCGACCCCTTCTCCTGCAATCTGCGAGCCAGTCCGGGAGCTCGCCGCCTCACATTCAATCCACCCGGCAGCACGCCTTCTGTCTCCAGCCCACGCTGAACGCACGCCTGCATCACATCCCAAATTCGCATCAGGCCAGCGCGAATCTCGGCCTCATTGCGCCACGTCTTCTCATTCTCCAAAACGATCTGCCAGAGCGCCAGCTGCTCACGATTTCCAATCTCCAACAACTCGTCTGCGCTGGCAAAAGGGAAGGGAGGCGGGTTCAATTCGGTCGTGCCGGCTTGCTCGCCCTCGCGCTGAATGAACCCTCCACCCACCGAATAGAAAATAGCCCCATGCAGCCCCTCGCCCATTTCATCAAACACCGTAAACCGCATACCATTGGAGTGACCCGGCAGTGTCTGTGATTTCAAGAAGAGCAAATCGGCATCTTCATGAAAGGGAATTGCCGCCTCGCCCAGCAACTTAATTTCTCGCCGCTGCCGGATGTTTGCCACCCTTTCGTAAACCGTCGCCGGATCGATCGTCTCTGGCTCCTCACCCGACAACCCCAGCAGCACAGCGCGGTCGGTAGCGTGACCGTGCCCTGTGAGTGCCAAAGAGCCAAACAGCTCTACTCTCACGCGCGAAACACGCCCAAGCAACCCTAACTCTTTCAGCTCCGCCGCAAACCGGCGCGCCGCCCGCATCGGTCCCACCGTATGCGAACTCGATGGCCCCACTCCAACCTTGAAAATCTCAAAAATGCTGGTCTTCACAATTCCTCGTGCCGTGCCAACCCGTGCGAGATTCTAGTTGAAACCGAAAGATTGAGGCCAGTCGACCTCCACATCAAGTGCCTAAGGTGTCGCAAAGCAGTAGGGAAACTCCTGATGTTACCCTCATTTTCGCCCCACGATCAGCGTCCAAATGAAGCCTGGCTCTGTCAAACATACTAGGAGGTATTGAACTATGAATCGGCTAGCAAGCTTGTCAGCCGGTGGAATTTTTCTTCTTGGCACATTCGGACTCAACACTGCCTACGCTGCACCTGGCAGCCACGCACCCGCCAAAGCCACCGAGGTCACCGGCTGCTTGCAGCCCGCTCTGGATGCCCGTGAATACACCATAAAATCCAGCGATGGCTCGACGTGGGAAATCTCCACCCCGCGCGACGTCTACTTGAATAATTACGCGGGAGAAACCGTGACAGTGGCTGGCGATCTGTCTCACTCAGGGGCGAAGACTCATAAATCAATTCACCACCTGCGTGCCTACGATGTGGTGGTAGACAGCCAGAATGCCAGCGGTAGTCACTTAATATGCGTCACAAAAGGTAGGGCTGGGGGCTGCTCCCAGCTCTTGGGCGTCTAAATTTTGCCTGCCTCACCAGTGCTGATGTTTGAGTTGTGGCATGGGCGGCGTTGTTCGTTCTTGTCCCCCTGACATAAGCTGAATCTCGTGCCTGAACTCCCTGACATCATGGTTTATCTCGATGCGTTGCAGACGCGCATCGGCGGACGAAAGCTGGAAAAGGTCCGCATCGTGGCGCCGTCGTTGGTTCGGACCGCGATTCCTCCCATCCAACAAGCAGAAGGCAAGCAGGTGCTCGGCCTCCGGCGAATGGGCAAGCGTATTTGCATTGGTTTGGAGCACGATCTCTGGCTTGTTCTGCACCTGATGATCGCCGGCCGCCTTCACTGGCGCCCCCTCGGCGCAAAGCTCGTCCGTCCACGTGGCCTTGCGGCTTTTGACTTTCCCAACGGAACCCTCCTCTGGACCGAAGCGGGTTCGCAGAAGCGCGCGTCACTGCATTTCGTCGCCGGAGAAGACGCTCTTCAGGCGCTCGATCCGAAAGGTCTCGAAGTTCTCGACACCGAGCTAACTACCTTTACTCGTGTTTTACAGTCGGAGAACCACACGCTCCAGCGCGCCCTTACCGATCCGCGCCTCTTCAGCGGAATTGGCAATGCGTACTCCGACGAGATCCTTTTCCAAGCGAAGCTCTCGCCTATGCTGCTTACCCAGAAGCTCACACCTGAGCAGATCGCGCAGCTCTTCACGGCTACACGCACCACTTTGCAGGACTGGATCGACCGCCTTCGTACCGAGGCTGGCAAAAAGTTTCCAGAGAACGTCAGCGCCTTCCGCGAAGAGATGGCCGTGCACGGCAAGTACAAGCAAAAGTGTCCGCGCTGCGGCAATATCATTCAACGCATCCGTTACGGCGCGAACGAAGCCAATTACTGTCCGTATTGCCAGACCGGCAACAAGCTACTGGCTGACCGCTCTCTATCGCGACTTCTCCGCGACGACTGGCCCAAAACTCACGACGCGCTGGAACAATTCATCAACCTGCGCCGGAAGCCATGAGCCGGAGCATTCCGCCCCCACCAACTAATCCCTTAGTTACCTTTTGCTCCCAGCCTCGTCCAATCTCCGTGCCGCCGAAACCTTCATCGACGCTCACCGAGGCCGAACTCCGGCTCATGGAAGTCTTCTGGCAGCGCGGGCCCTCTTCCGTACAGCAGGTCTTGGAAACCCTTCCGGGCGATAAGCCCTTGGCCTACAACTCCGTGCTGACCACCATTCGAATCCTGGAGAAGAAGGGCTACGTAGCCCACGCCAAGTCTCAGGACGGTCGCGCCTTCGTTTACGCTCCCTTGGTCGAGCGCTCCGAGGCCACCCGTTCCGAAGTGCGCCACCTGGTACGGCGCCTGTTTCAGAATTCGCACGAGTTACTCGTGCTCAACATCCTCGAAGATTCGGGTCTCAGCGCCGAAGAGATGCAGCGTTTAAAGCAATACTTGAAGGAGCGGGAGTAAATGTTAGATTTTACTCGCATCGCCGCCAGTAGCATGCTGAACAGCGTGCTCCCTGGGCTGTGGCTCTTCGGGCTGGCCTGGCTGCTTACCAGAATAATCGGACGCGGTAGTTCCGCCGCCCTTCGTTTTTCGATTTGGTTGATTGCGCTTGGCGCGATCGCCATTCTGCCGTGGGTCGGCCCTGTTGGTGCTTCCTCCTACGCCCCGGGGCTGGCCCACTCGACAGTTGCATTCACTTTGCCGCAAGACGTGGCTAAGTATGTCTTCGTTGTCTGGATATTGGGTGCCGCTCTCGGCCTGGCCCATCTTGTTCACGGTCTGTATCGCCTGATGCGGCTCCGCGCAACTTGTCGGCCGATGGAGCTCGACACGCTTGATCCTCTGCTCCGCAATACTCTGGCCGACGTTCCATCACGCCAAAGCGTCAGGCTCTGCGTCTCGGACGCTATCCGCGTCCCCGCAGCCTTGGGATACTTGCGTCCGATGGTCGTTTTTCCGGCGTGGGCACTTACAGAAACTCCTTCGCAGCAGCTCAATGCCATTCTCCTGCATGAGCTCGCCCATCTGCGCCGCTATGATGACTGGACCAACCTCGCGCAGAAATTCGCGAAGGCGGTGTTCTTCTTTCATCCGGCAGTTTGGTTTATCGAGTCGCGACTCACGCTGGAGCGCGAAATGGCTTGCGACGAAGCGGTTCTGGCCGCCAATTTCAGCCCGCGCGATTACGCTGAGTCGCTCGTCAGCCTGGCAGAGAGGAGTTTCCTCCGCCGCGGCATCGAGCTCGCGCAGGCTGCTGTCGGACACGTCAAGCAGCTTCGGCTCCGCCTCGTGGAGATCCTTCGCAGAGATCGGCAGGGAAGCGTCCGTACTCGCAAATCAGCGGTCGCGATTCTCGCTGTTGCCGCTGTGGTCTCGACTTTTGCAGTTTCTCGGGCACCGCTGTTGGTCAGGTTTTCCGCGGACAATACCGCGACTCGGACCGCGAGAATCTCTTCACCGCAGTCGGCTATCGAGCCGCATTTGCAGCCGGTAAGCCTGAAATATACCGATCATCCGCAGCCCGCAACGCCTTTGCATGCTCTCGCGCCAGCCCGTGTTCAGCCGCGTCACCACAAGACGCCGAAGGGTGGTCCGGCCTTCATTAAGCGCGTAGCCGTAAATTCGATTCCCGCCGAGCTGCCGATACCCGCGCTGCTTTTGGCAAATTTCCCGATCGAGCCGACGCCCGCACCAGTAGTTATGGTGTTCCAGGGCGGAGAGCTTGGCCGAGACGGACCGGTCCTCTGGCGAGTCACATTGTTCCGTCTCTCGCCGGTGCAGCGGCGCCTTCTTACCGGAGGTATTCCAAAACAAATTTAAGATGTTTTTTGCTAACGAAACCCAGACCATCCACGTCAACTAAACGTTTAGTTGTTAACCCGCAGCTGATCAACAAAGTTTCAAAGTCTGCAACAGGAGCCACAAATCGCATGAAGAGCACGACTCAATACACCAAGCGTCGCATCGGAGCCGCTGTCCTGGCGCTTGCCCTGATCTTCGGTGTTGGTCACCATTTCCTCCAGCCGACCGCTCGTGCGGCCGCTACTTCTAACGCCGCACCTCTGGACGACAGCAAAATCGCCCCGCTGCTCTCGCTCGACCAGGCGATGGAGACCGTTGCCGCGCGCGTCACACCGGCGATCGTGAACGTCGCCGTGACCGCCAAGGTCAATCAGAAGGCAATGATGCAAGGCATGCCCGAAGGAACGGAGGGCCAGCCTGACGAAATGCAGCAGTTCTTCCAACGCCAGTTCGGCTTCGGAGGCGGACGCGGCCAGCAAATGGTTCCGCAGCAGCCGCAGCTCCAGCACGGCATCGGCAGCGGCGTCATCATCTCGCCCGACGGTTACATCATCACCAACAAGCACGTCGTAGATGGCGCCACCGACATCAAGGTCACGCTCAGCGACCGCCGTATTCTGCCGGCGAAGCTCATCGGCAACGATCCACTAACCGATCTGGCCGTCATCAAGATCGAAGGCAGCAACTTCCCCAACATTCCTCTGGGCGACTCCAGCAAGCTTCAACCCGGCCAGACCGTTCTGGCCTTCGGCAACCCGTTCGGGTTCCGTTTCACCGTGACGCGCGGAATCGTGAGCGCGCTCAATCGTCCCAATCCGTCTAACGATGATCCTCGGAAGCCCGGCCAGTACATCCAGACTGACGCGGCCATCAATCCAGGCAACTCCGGAGGCCCACTGGTCAATGCTTACGGCGAAGTGGTTGGCATCAACACGTTTCTCATCTCGCCGTCTGGCAGCTTCTCCGGAATGGGCTTTGCGATCCCCACCTCCATCGTGCAGCCGGTAACGGACTCTCTGGTGCGCTACGGAAAAGTCAGCCACTCTTACATCGGGGTAGGTATTACTGACGTCACGCCCGAGAACTCAAAGTTCTTCAATCTGAACGACGCCAACGGCGCAGTCATCAGCGAAGTACAAACTGATTCGCCCGGTGCGCGCGCCGGCCTCAACGTAGGCGATGTGATCGTCGGACTCGACGGGAAGAAAGTCTCCGACGCCGGACAGCTCCAGGCTGAAATCAGCTCGAAGCGTCCCGGAACCAAGGTGAGTCTTGACGTCCTCCGCAACGGCAAGAGTGTCAATGTGCCGGTCACACTCGAAGAACTCGGCTCTAAGGAGAAGCAGGAAGATCTCAGCGCCAGGTCCGAGAATGGTAAGCCACGCTGGGGGATCGGCATCAGCGATCTCACCTCTGACGTGCGCGAGCAGTTGCAGGCCCCCTCGAGCCTGAAGGGTGCCGTGATTCAGCGCGTGCAGCCCGGCAGCCCCGCTGACGAAGCTGGTTTGCAGCCCGGTCAGATCATTCAGAGCGTGAACCGTCAGCAGACGCCGACCGCAGCCGAGGTGCAGAAGGCCCTCGCCAACGTTCCCCAAGGACAGGATGCGATGGTCCTGATCTGGGGCAACGGCGGCAGTACTTTCCGCGTACTTCATGGAACTTCTAGCGGAGCGTAAGTACGGGCTCATAAACTCCGCTGGAAACACAAGGGCACGGAAGCCATTCCGTGCCCTTTGTGCTGGTGGGCACTCAGGGGAAAATTAACAATCTCAAACGTCCTCGCACAGCAATCCCATATATACTTTCTCGCTATTAGCCCAGGCCACGGTGGGGTCCTTTCGAATCCAAGCTTCGCCTAAGGAGGAACTCCTATGAATTTCTCGTGCCTGCTCCTCTTCAAGAACTCACAAGCTTTCTCACGACTGTGCGGAGTCGTTGCTCTGCTTGCGGCTTTGGTTATTCCCTTGCGCGCCTCCGAACTCTCCGGCAATTTCGACGGCACAGGCACCCTGACTCCAACAGGTACGCCAGGCATCTTCACCCAGAACTTTACCGGCGATGGAACGGACGCTTCTTTTGGCGCATTCACCATTGTTGGACAGTCAACCGTCGACTTCAGCAACCCGCCGCAATTCGTCATCAAGAATGGCATGATTACTCTGACTTTTTTGAACGGCACGCTCTTCGGGACGAACTCCGGAGAGGGCGCCGGCAACGGCCAGGGAATGGGAACTTTCAAGGGTGACTTTGTGATCAGCGGCGGTACGAGAGCGTTCACCGGGGCTACAGGTGAAGCCGCCCTGAACGGTACCATCACCCGTACCTCGCCCACGACAGAAACCATCAGCGCGTCGTATCTCGGCTCGATCACACCCGAGCCTTCAACTCTGGCGCTGTTGGCTATTGGTCTTCTGGGATTCGGACTGCGCCGACGCAGAAAGATGTGATCGTCTCGAATACGGGTGTCCCGCACAGTCCCGGTTGTGGACTGTGTAGGATCCTCCCCGTTTGTCATCCTGAGCGCAGGCG
>Ga0182041_10000067_pt1 | contig 39782 bp, 34 predicted proteins | sample flu12Cox44000178_FD_125967 | JGI IMG/M metagenome (GOLD analysis project Ga0182041, IMG submission 125967) | Lab enrichment of tropical soil microbial communities from Luquillo Experimental Forest, Puerto Rico - flux8day.12C.oxic.44.000.178 | ecosystem: Environmental > Terrestrial > Soil >...
AGCAGGTTGTTGCCCAGCTGCGGACCCATCAAGAATTCGGCCGACAGGTAGCAGGTCACCTTGCGGCTCAGGTCGAGGGAGGTCTGCGTCGAGGCCACCCGGCGATCCTGCATGCGGTCACGCACGGCCAGCGCGAGCGCCCGGTAATAGTGCTCGGGCCGCCGGGCCGCGGCCGGACGGCCGATCGAGTAGCGCAGGTGATCGTTGATCGCCCGCTGTAGCGCGGCCGCCTGCATCCCGGTGCGAGTCGGCTCGGCCAGGTCGGCCCGTTGGGGGCCGCTGGGGGCGATTCCGTCGGAGGGCGTCTGCTCGACATCGGTCATCGTGAGTCCTACTCCCTGGAGATGGGTGGCAGCACGGTGCCCGGAACCGCTTAAGTGCCCGGCGTCGCGCAGGCCGTCATTCTGGCAGTGATGTTTGCACACCAGGCGCGCAATTGACATCGGTCGCGTGAACGAAAGCCCTCGTAATAGTGACGAAACGGCGTTGCCGGTCAAGCGTCGGTCAAGCGTTGGGCGTGAACGTGTAGGTCTCGCCGTGAGCGAGGTAGACGAACTTTGTCGTTGTGGTCGAGGCCCGGGCCGCATTCTTGAAGTCGTCCAGTCCCGATAGGAATACCGAGAAGTCGTTGTAGTGGATCGGGATGGCGGTGCGCGGTTTGGTGATCTCGACGGCCCGCACTCCTTGTTCGCCGGTCATCGTGACTACCGTGACAAGGAAGGTCGTGCCACCCGTGTGAATCAAACCGAGGTCGATGTCGGGGTAGCGGCGCGGAATGTCCTCGAGGCTATCTATGAGCATGGTGTCCCCGGTTATGTAGAGCCGGTAGAGGTGATCGCCGCTCCGGCCGAAGTCGAGCATGTGCCCGTTGACCGGCATTAGCAGCTCGTTGACCGCGTCGTCCGTGGAGTGCTTGCCAGGCATGGCGGTGATGTTCACCGTTGCCTCACCTTTTCGGACCGCGAGGGATTCCCAGGTGTCGAGGGGATAGCCCCGCTTGAAGCCGAGAGCGCTGAGCTTGTCCACCGCATCGGCCGTCGAGACGATGGGCAGCTGCTTGTCGAGCTCTTGCGCGGCGACATCATCGAAATGATCGCCGTGGTAATGCGATAACACGATCAGATCTATCGGCGGCAGATCGGCGATCTGGCAAGCCGGCTCGACCTCGCGCCGGGCCCATATGCCGTGACCCAGGTGGACGTGCTCGCCTTTGTGCAGGAAGGCGGGATCGGTGAGGATCGTCAATCCGCCGAAACGGATCAACGTGGTGGCGTTACCGATGAAGTAAACGTCGCCCTTATCGAAATCTGCTGTCGCACTGCCGGTTAGCTCCAAGGAAGTCATCGCCTGCGCTCCTTTGCGTCGTGATTCCTTAGCATCGTTACGCCCTCATACGATTCGGGCTATCACCCGCGAGTGTGCGGCCAGCCGCGCACTCGACGCCGAACGTGCGGCTGGCCGCACATTCGGGGTAAGTGGGCCGTGACGTCGCGGTTTCAGTCTGTGCCAGATCGTGCCGGCGGGGAAGTGATGCTCGGCAATCAAAACAATGGAGCCAAGGCGGCATCCGTTACACAATCGCAGGCGGCACACTTGTCACACCTGCAGCGGGGGTCAGTCGTGGACCAGCCCAAGGGCGGCGAATCGGTCGAGCCGCGCCAACTGCCGTTGGCGTCGGCCGGTGCGCGCTGGCTGATCGCCGCGGCCGTCTTGGGTTCGGGGATGGCGCTCCTGGACGGAACCGTCGTCAACGTCGCGCTGCCGACCATCGGGCGCGACCTCGGTGGGGGTCTGACCGGCCAGCAGTGGGTGCTCGACGGCTACCTGCTGACGCTGAGCGCGCTACTGCTTTCCGGGGGCGCCGCGGGCGACCGTTACGGCCGTCGCCGCGTCTTCCTAGCCGGGCTGGTCGTGTTCACCGCGGCCTCCCTGGGCTGCGGGCTGGCACCGACCATCGGCTGGCTCATCGGCGCCCGGCTGGTGCAGGGCGTCGGGGCGGCGGCATTGGTGCCGGGCAGCCTCGCCCTGATCGATGCCGGCATCACCGACGATGACCGGGGCCGTGCGGTGGGGATCTGGGCCGGCATGTCCGGGGTGACGACGGCGCTGGGCCCGTTCATCGGGGGTTGGCTCGTCGACGCGGCGTCATGGCGGTGGGTGTTCTTTCTGAATCTTCCGCTCGCCGTGGCGGTGGTGTGGATCGCCGCCCGGCACATACCCGAATCTCGCGATCCAAGCGCACGAGGCCGCCCGGACATCCTCGGCACCGCCGCCGTCACGGTCGGTCTCGCAGGGGTGAGCTACGCGCTCATCGAAGCCCCTTCGCGCGGTTGGACATTCGTCACCGTGACCGCCGTCGTCGTCGGCGCGGCGGCGTTGGTCGGTTTTCCGCTGATCGAACAGCGCGCGCAGTCACCGCTGTTGCCCCCCAAGCTCTTCCGGTCGAGCCAATTCACGGGCGCCAACCTCACAACCCTGGCCGTGTACGCCGCAATTGGCGGCGCGTTGTTCCTGTTGGCCGTGCAGCTGCAACAAAGCCTGCACTACTCCGCGCTCGCGACCGGGCTGGCGATGATGCCCATGACGATCATCATGCTGATCGGCTCCCCGTGGGCCGGCGCGCTCGGGCAGCGTGCCGGGCCCCGGCTGCCCATGACGGTCGGCCCGCTGATCGCGGCGGCGGGCCTGGCGTTGATGGCGCGCGTCGTGCCCGGGGCGACCTATGCGGGTGCGGTCCTGCCCGCCGTGATCGTGTTCGGCGTCGGTCTGGCGATCACCGTGGCACCGCTGACTGCGGCCGTGCTTTCCGCCGTTCCCGACACCTATGCCGGTACCGCCTCCGGTGTCAACAACGCCATTTCCCGCGTCGCGGGGCTGCTCGCCATCGCCGTGCTGCCGGTCGCGGCGGGCATCCGCGCCGGCCCCGGGCAGCCGCTCGGCCCCGGGTTCTCGCTGGCGATGGTCATCACCGCTGTCCTGTGCGTGATCGGCGGAATCGCGGCTTGGGTGACCATCCGCACCGGCGCGGACTTCGCACACCAGGTGCTGCCGGGAATCAACCACGCCTGCCAAGACCCGTCCACCAGGCTGCCCGGAAGGGCCTCGAAAGAGGCGTAGCCGTGGCGTAGCGCGGTGGCCGCAATGGAGCGCCACCCGTCTCAAAGCGTGGGGTTGGCGCACAGTGATTTTCGAATAGGTTCATCGGATGAGATCGACGACGTTGGATGTCGACGGGCGCAAGGTGTTCGCGGTGGAAGCCGGCCACGGGGAGCCGGTGCTGTTGCTGCACGGCTACCCGCAGGGCGCATCATGCTGGCGCCACCAGATTGCGGCGCTTGCCGAGAGCCATCACGTCGTGGCACCGGACTGGCCGGGTTTCGGCCGGTCGGATCCGCCGACGACCGCACCGACCTATGACAATGAGACGGATCGGATCGAGCGACTCGTTGAGCGGTTGGGGTGGCAACGATTCAGCCTGTGCGCCCATGATTACGGCGGCTTCATCGGACTCGGTTACGCCATTCGCCACCCCGAACGGGTGCTGCGAGTCGCCCTGCTGAACACCCGCGCACATGGCATCTTCCGCCCCTGGTTCTACCGGTTCTCGTCGGGCCAGCACTGGGTCGCGACTCGCCCCGTACTGTCCGCGGCCGCGCAGCACCTTCCGTTGGCCACGCTGCACCACCTCGCCTTGGCCCGCTGTCGAAAGCTCGGCTGTTTTGACAGCGCACTCGAAGCCGAATATCTGGGCTGGATGAACACACCACAAGGCAGGCGCACGTTTTGGGAATTCTTCGCCCACTACTCCGTGCCCGCCGTGCCTTGGCTGGCGGAGGGACTCGCGACGATACGGTGCCCTGTCTCGGTGATCTGGGGCGACCGCGATCCTTATATCCCGTTTGACACCGCACGCCAACTGGCCGACCGCATTCCCCACGCCACACTTACCCGGTTGCGCGGCGCCGACCACTACGTCATGGAGGAACGCCCCCGGGAGGTGACCGACGCGCTGGTGAGCCTGCTCAGCATGGCTCCCGCGCCTAACCGGTAACCGTCATCTCGTCGTCGCTGCTGGCCCACGATCGGGTGAAGACGTCGAGTGGCACCTGCTCGTCTCGCCCGTCTTCGCTGCCGGGGTCGTTGAGGTGCACGATGCCGGCGGCGGTGTCGACACCGGTCACCACGACGGCGTGGTTCGCCTCGGGCTCACCGTCGGAGGTTTTGTCCTCGACGGGCTCGCGCCAGATGATTTCGGCGTTGACGGCAACGATCACCTTGCGGCCCTTGGCCAGATCCTGCTCGAGCGCCGGCATGCCCGTGGCAACACTTGTCTTTGCGGCGCTTTCCTTGTCGGTGTCCACGGCGTGGATGCCGAAGTGCGCGAGCAATGCCGGTTCATCCTTAAAAGAGGTGCCGCTGCCCGGCTTGTGCTTCTTCGGCTTTGTGTAGATCGGCCCAGGGTGAACGGTACTGGGAGTCGATTGGGCCACCTTGATAATGGCCTGCTCGGAGGGTCGGTGACCGCTGAGTTCACCCACCACGTCGGCGACCGCCATCGGCACACAGTCGTCGTCATATTGCTGGTAACGCCAGAACGGGGCGGCTGCGGCGGGGTCGCCGTACAGCGTGCTTTCACCACGTGGCGGATCGGGCGGCCCGGGAGCGGCATGCGCCGTGCCCGCGGGGCTTAAGGCCAACCCCAGCGCGGCCGCGCCGACCACCACCGCGACGCCGGCGGTCCGGGCCGCGGTTGTGATGCCGATCATGCGGAGTCCTCTTTCGGCCGGCGGTGACGAAGTGGATATCTGCGAAAAGCTTCCCTTCGTTACCTCGACGAATTCTTGGAAGATCCTTGCTGGACCGGGTGGCGACCGTAACGTTTGCGTTGTGACGACGACTCTCAATCACCGCCTCGCCCGCTTTGAGCCGGCCGTGCTGAGCCTGTTTCGGTTGGTCTACGGCTTGCTCTTCGCCGGCGAAGGCTCCTTGGCCGTCTTCGGTTGGCCCGTCCATCCCGTACATCCCGTCGCGTTCGGAGCCTGGCCGGGCTGGTACGCCGGCCTGATCGAATTCGCCGCCGGACTGCTGATCGCGGCCGGGTTGTTCACCCGCGCAGCCGCGTTCATCGCCTCGGGGGAAATGGCGGTCGCCTATTTCTGGATGCATCAACCGCGATCGCTCTGGCCGATCGGCGAACCACCGGCGGGTAACGGCGGAACTCTGGCGATACTCTTCTGCTTCGGCTTCTTTCTGCTGGTCTTCACGGGCGGGGGGAGCTATTCGATCGACGCCCTGCGACGCGGCGGGCAGTTCGGGGGAGGTCGACGATGACCGCTGACCAACGGTGTGACGGGATGGTGGCTCTGGTCACCGGGAGCAGCCGAGGGCTGGGCAAGGCGATCGCCGCACGGCTTGCCGAGCGCGGTGCCACCGTGGCGCTGACCGCCCGCACGATGGAGCCCGACCCCAAGTACCGGGGCTCGCTGAGCCAGACCCGCGACGAGATCGTGGCCGCCGGTGGCCGGGCCGTCGCGGTTCAGGCGGATCTGTCCCAATCGGAGGAACGCGCAAGGCTTTTCGATGAGGTGGTCAACACGGTCGGCGCCCCCGACATCCTGGTCAACAACGCCGCGGTCACCTTCCTGCGGCCCCTCGACGAGTTTCCCGAACGGCGAGTCCGGTTGATGATGGAGATGCACGTCCTGGGGCCATTGCAGCTGAGTCAGTTGGCGATTCCCGCGATGCGCGACCGTGGTAGGGGCTGGATCCTGAACCTGACTTCGGTGGGCGGCGACCTGCCACCCGGGCCGCCGTTCTCCGAATTCGACCGCACCGCGGGCTTCGGCATCTACGGAACGGTCAAGGCCGCGCTCAATCGGCTGACCAAAAGTCTTGCCGCCGAACTCTACGACGATGGCATTGCCGTCAACGCCGCGGCGCCGTCCAACCCGGTGGCGACCCCCGGGGCCGGCACCCTGGACCTGGCCAAGACCGACACCGAGGACATCGAACTGATCACCGAGACCGCCTTCCGGTTGTGCACGGGTGACCCGAAGACCCTGACCGGGCGCATAGCACACACCCAGCCCTTCCTGGCCGAAGTCGGCTGGTCGAAGCCGGTCGACTGAATGGTCGAGCTCGACCTGGGCGAGCTGCGGCGGCGCCTCGCCGCCGCCGGCATCACCGACGTCGCCCCGCTGGCCGGGGGAGCATCGAGTCTTACCTTTTGCGCCGAGCGCGGCGGCCGGGCGGTGGTCGTCAAGGTCGCTCCGCCCGGCGTTGAGCCGGTTGCGCACCGCGACGTGCTGCGCCAGGCCCGCATCATCAAAGCCCTTGCCGAGACTCGGGTTCCGGTTCCTGAGGTGTTGTGGGAGGACGCGGGAAGTCCGCCGTTCTTCGTGATGTCCCGTGTCGAAGGCGACTGTGTGGAGCCGCTTTTCGACGGCTGCACCCCGACCAATGATCTGGTCGAGCGCTACCGCAATGCCTGCCGGGTCATGGCCGCCCTGCACAGCCTGTCGCCGGTTGCGCTTGGCTTCGGCGGTGAACCGGTGATGGACCCGGTCGCGGAAGTGCGACGCTGGTGCGACACACTGCGGACCGTTGATCCCGCGCTGGTATCCGACTGGCAAGACGTGCGTGACGCCTTGTTGGCCTGCGTGCCGACGGCTGTGGGGCCGACTGTGGTGCACGGCGACTTCCGACTGGGCAACTTGATGGCCGTCGGGGCCCACATCAACGCGGTGGTCGATTGGGAGATTTGGTCGATCGGTGATCCACGCATCGATGCGGGCTGGTTTCTGATCAACTGCGATCCGGACACCTACCAACGCGTTCCGGCTTCGGCCGGTGTGGCACCCCCGACAGGCGAACTCGTCCAGATTTACCAGCATGAGTTGGGTCGCGAGGTGACCGACCTGGACTGGTTCACTGCGTTGGCATGCTTCAAGTCGGTGGCGACATGGGCGCTGATCGTCAAGCACAACCGCCGAAGACGCTCTCCGCGAGCGGAATTGGAAGCTATGGCCGCCACGCTGCCGTGGTTGCTGGAGCGGGCCCGGTCGATAGTGGGCTAGTTCCGGTTAGTGGGTGATGCTTTCTTTGCTGCACCGGACGGATAGATTTTGGCAATACATTCCGGTGCCGCCCCAGTTGACCGATGGGCCGCCCTCGTCGGCCGGATTTACAAACAGCGCTGGAGTCTGCGTCAGCAATTGATCGATTATCCCTGGCACCGGCGACCCAAAAACGTCTGAATCCGCGCGCGCTACGCCGGTGCCGCCAACGAGAGCAATGACGCTTATTGCTCCGACCAGCAGTCCGCGAGCGCACACGTGACGTTTCATCGCCGTCCTCCCTGTCAGCCAGCAATTGTAGCCGCCTGGCAAACAAAAAATACAGGAATTCTGGACACCACGCTGACGCCCATGTCGCGTAACAGTTACGAACGGACAACAACTTTGTCGACTCGACCAGCTAATTCCGGAACTCGAATCACTCGGTGCGTACGGTATCGCGCGTGAGGCCGATAGCCATGGTCGTTCGCCGTGCTGCGGTTGTCGCCGTTTGCCTCCTCATGTCAGTGACCACGGCGCCACCCACCAGTGCTGATCCCGACGCGGAACCCGTGGCTGCTGCCGCGGCGCCACCTGCCGACGGAGCGGTGCCCTCAGGCGATCCGGTAACCCTCAACACCCCCGACGGCTGGACCCTGGACCTCGGGGCGAAGGATGAGGCGCAAGTTCCCGTGCCGCCGTTGACCACCGCGATTTCGTCTCGCGAATACCTGGCCAGCGGAACGTTCGTCGCTTCGCTGAAAGGACCGGAACAGCCTCGGGGCGAGCTCGAGGTGGGTTACGAGATCGGCTGCGGAATCGACATGAGCACGTCCAACGGTGTCACGATGGCGGGGAGCGCCGGCATCAGCCCGGGCGTCGGCTTCCCGTTGGCCGGTGGTTTTATCCCGTTAGTTACCACGCCGTTCAACGGCGTGCTCACCGTGGGGCTCAAGCCCGGCCTCGTCATCGTGGTACCGGTGGTCAAGAAGGAGTTCAAGGGTCCGAATCCCTGGGTCATGATCAGCAACTTCCACGTCAAGATCGACGGATGCGTGGGCCAGTCGTTCATCCGCTCCTACGCGACGCTGACCCGAGTGACCGATGAATCCGACGTGGTGGTGTCCTATGTCGGCGTCACCAAAGCCGTCTGACTAGCCGCGGTGGATTCCCGCCAGCTTGTCCGCGAACTTCGCCTCCGCGGCCTCCCGCAGCCGCAGCAGGTGCTCGGAGGGAAACAGGTCGGGCGCGGGCGCGCGGTCTTTCAGCAGGAGCCGGGCCAGCGTCACCTTGTGTACCTCGGTGGGGCCGTCGGCAAGGCCGAGCACGAAGGACTCCACCAGGTATTGCACGAACGGCATCTCATGAGTGGTGCCCAACGATCCGTGGAGCTGAAGCGCCCGCGACGACACGTCGTGCAGCACCTTCTGCATCATCGCCTTCACGGCCGAAATGTCGGCCCGCACCGCCTTGTAGTCGTTGAATCGATCTATCTTCCAGGCGGTTTGAAGCGTCAGCAGCCGGAAGGCCTCGATCTCCATCCATGAGTCGGCGACCATTTCCTGGACGAGCTGCTTGTTGGCCAGCACCTCGCCCTGGGTGTAGCGCGACACCGCGCGTTCGCAGATCATGTCGAAGATCCGGCGGACCAGCCCCACCGTGCGCATCGCGTGGTGAATACGCCCGCCGCCCAGGCGGGTTTGGGCGACGACGAACGCCCCGCCGCGTGGGCCCAGCATGTGGTCGGCGGGCACCCGCACGTCTTCGTAGCGGACGTAACCCTCACGTCCACCGCCCGACGGCTGATATCCCAGTCCGACGTTGCGCATCACGTTGATGCCCGGGGTGGCGCCGGGCACGACGAACATCGAATACCGCTCGTACGGCGGCGCGTCGGGGTCGGTCATCGCCATCACGATGATGAACGACGCCATGGAGGCGAACGATGAGAACCACTTCTCTCCGTTGATGATCCAGTGATCACCATCGGCCACGGCGGTAGTGCGGAACACCTTAGGGTCGGCACCGCCCTGCGGCTCGGTCATCGAGAAGCAGGAGACGATGCGGTTGTCCAGCAGCGGCTCGAGGTAGCGCGCTTTGAGCTCGGGCGTGCCGTAGTGCGCCAGGATCTCACTGTTGCCGGAATCGGGAGCTTGCGAGCCGAAGACGATGGGCGCGCATTCCGAACGGCCCAGAATCTCGTTGAGCAGCGCCAGTTTCACCTGACCGTACCCGGGACCACCCAGACGCGGCCCGAGGTGGGTGGCCCACAGGCCGCGCTGTTTGACAATCTTCTGCAGCGGCGGGATCAACGCCTGGCGCACCGGATCGCCCAGATCGTGAGACTCCTTGACGATCAGGTCGATTGGCTCGCACTCGCCGCGCACGAACTCCTCGACCCATTCCAGTTGTTCGGCCCACTGGGGGTCGGTGGAGAAGTCCCACGACATCGGTGTCCCCTTTCGGTTCGGTCACTGGGACCACTTTTTGCGGCGTGCGGCCGCTTCGTCGGTTGCGTGCGAGATCACCTGGTTGCGGTTCTCCAGTTCCAGTGCCGACGAGAGGCTCGCGGCGTCGGTGTTGACCTGCAGCGCACGCTTTGTCAACTGCACGCCCAGCGGAGCGAGGCCCGCGATCAGCGACGCCAATTCGGCGGCGCGTTTGGCCAACCGATCGGGTTCGACGACCTCGCTGACCAGACCGCGCCGATCGGCCTCGCCGGCCGATACCGTGCGTCCGGTGAGCATCCAGTCGGCCGCGACACTGGTTCCGACGATGCGGGGGAGGTGGTAGCTCATGCCCATCTCGGCGCCGGACAGCCCGAGCAAGATGGCGGCGTTACCGAAAGATGCTTCCGCCGAACAGATCCGAATGTCGGCGGCAAGGCACAACGCAAGTCCTGCGCCGACGCACGGGCCGTTGACCGCGGCGATGACGGGCTGGGGCAATTGACGGACGGCTTCGGCGAGCGCGGCCATCTTCTCCTGGAAGCGCATCCGGTCGAGCGCCGGTGCGGTGGCCTCCGGCACGTTGGGTCCGAAGTCGCGCATGTCGATCCCGGCGCAAAAGCCGCGGCCGGCGCCGGTGAGCACGACGGCACGCACGGACTGGTCGGCAGCCAAATCGCCTAGGAGGTTGCTCAATTCGGATTGCATGACCTCGTTGATGGCGTTGAGACACTCCGGGCGGTTGAGCCGCACAACGACGACGCCGTCGCTCGGCCGGTCGAGTTCCAGGGTGCTCGCCATCGTCATCGCCAACGGGCCCACACGTACGGCACCAACGCGCGCAGAAAGTCGATGTCTTGTCCGGGCTGGGCCTGGGCGAAGGCCTGCTCGAAGTACTCTTCGGCGACCAGCAGGATGCCCTCGGCGTACTCCCGGGTGAAGTCGATGCTGCCGTAGTCGTCCATCATCGCGCGAATGGTCCGAACCAGGTCCTCCGAGCGCTCCGACCGCTTCCTGTGCAGGTAGTCGCTGACCAGGGCACGGTCGGGGCCCCGCGCGGCCTCCATCAGGTGCACGAGCGTCAGGGTCCGCTTTCCCTCGTAGAGATCGCCGAGTATCTCCTTGCCGTACACGCGGGCGTCGCCGACCAGATTGAGCAGGTCGTCGCGAATCTGGAAAGCCGCCCCGAAGTGAAAGCCGAAGCGGACCAGGGGATTCAAATCGGCCGTCCCACCGGAAGCCACCATTGCGCCGACGCGCAGCGGGTGGATGGTCGTATACCAACACGTCTTGTGCATGATCAGCTCGAGGTAGTCCTCCGGAGCCAGGCTCTCGACATTGTCGAACTGCCAGCCGACCTCGGTGGCCTGACCCTCGAGCGTGCGCATCGCCATCGTGTCGAACTCGGCCATCACCAAATCGGCGAGATCCCGGTCGAGGCGCCGGGTCGCGCGGCGCAGCACCTGGTTTGCCACGATCGCCAAGCCGTCACCGGCGTTGAGCGCCGCAGCAAGCCCATGGCTGGCCGCCAGCGTGGGACGCCCGCGGCGCATCTCGCTGCCGTCTGCGATGTCGTCGTGCACCAGAAACGCGTTGTGCAGCAACTCGATTGCCACAGCAATGCCCAGCAAGTCGTCGGGGTTGCCACCGAACGCACGGCCGGCCGAGAGGCACAGCGCGGGTCGCAACGCCTTTCCGGGCCGCGACGGGTACTCGCGCATCGGGCCGTACAACCACTGGACCGGCTCGCCGTCGGGCATCGCGTCGAGCATCGACCGGCGCACGGTCTGTGCCACATCGCGCAGTCGATCCTCGACGACGGCAACAAGTTCCGTCGCATCGGCGGTGCTGGTCATTCGGTCGTCGCCCGCAGCGTGAACGACACGGGCAGCCAGAGATCGGGATATCCCTCGACAAGCAGCATTCCGCGATAACGGCCGAGCGCAATATCGGGTGTCACGTTGATTTCCAGCGCAACCCCGCGACTTGACCGGCCGGGCAGAGCGAACCTTTCCGGCGCCAACCGCACCTCGTCGGCGCTAACCTTGGCGCCGTCGTGAGCGAGCAGGTCGCTGCAGCGCAGTGCCACCGGCGCGATCTCATCTTGACCGCGGTTGTGCAGCCACACCTCACCAACGGCCGGGCCCGGCCTGTCTGCCGTCAGATGTACACCGCCGGTGGCGCTTTCACCCGTCAAGTCGAATGTGGCACCGTCACCGCGCACGGCTGCTGCCCCGGGCATCGACCGCAGCAGCCGACCGAACAGTGACCACCAAGTGGTCAGGATCAGATCCACATCGCCGCCGGCGGACTCACCGTTGCGCTGCCCATTCGTGCTCGCCGCTTTTTGACCCGCGGCATTGGTTGACGTTTCGGCGATCTGCACGAATCGGTCTACGAGTTGAGCCGCCGCAGAAAATCCCCGCGCCTGGATGGCGCTGAGCGCGCGGGCATTGGCGACGGGGTCGAATACCGTTGCCCACGGTAAGTCGCTGATCGTGCCATCGTCTGTGACTCCACCGTTCACTAAATTTTTCCTCCCCGCCAATACGCCGCATATACCCGCATCACGGTATGCTAGCTGCGCAAACGCGGGCTGGAGGGCCAATGACACGACCGGCGGAAACATCCGGGACGTTATTCAACTTGCTTGCTCTTTACGCCGCGCTCGACCGGGCGGTGATCCAATCCAGGGACCCGGACATCGCGGCAATCGTCGAGGGATTTCTGCCCGGTACCACTGGGGCGAACCAAAGGGGCTGGTCGGTCGATCTGCAAAACTTTTTGCGCCACGAATTCCCGAACGTCGATACCGCGTTGTCGACCATTACCGACGGGCGATCACTGACCCTGCCGCAGCTGTCCCGGCTGGTGTACGTCCTCGGGAGCCTGCTGCATGTGCAGCCCGGTCCGGACAGGGACAACGAGCTGTTCGTGCAGGGGCTCAGGCTCGCCCGGCCGCGAACTGAGCCGGGCCACGAGCCCACCCCCGAAGCCGGCTTCGCAGGTGGCGGGCGTGACCCGGGCAGTCAACTGCTCGAGGTGCTGAGCGAGCGCTTCAACAAACGGCAGGACTGGCGTGCCGCCACCGCCCACGCCGTAGAGATGGATTGCCTTGACGCGACCGTTGCGCGCGTGCCGCTCTGCAACGCGTGCGTTGCGCTGCAGGGCGGCATCGAATGCGTCGTCGTCGACACGCGCTTCGAGGACGATTCGATCTCGATAGGTCAGGTGAAGGCGATCCTGGATCCGCGGAACTGGGACAAGACCGCCGGCGAGTTCTTCTGCCACATGCAGGATCTCGGGGTCCGCAATATGGCGCCTTACCAGGGGTGGGGACGGGTTCTCGAGACGGTAAGCGCGTCGTGCGGGTCACCCCTGCCGGTCCTGAACACCGACTTGAAGTATTACAAGGCGAACTACCCGGGCCAGGCCGTCCTGCAATACGACCTCGACGACCCGTTTCCCGGTGCCGGCGACGGTCAGGTGACCGTCGACAAGGGTTGGCTGAAAGTCGCCACGGGCACCTCGACGGACAGCAATAACGGAGTAACCGTCACCACGAGGAAAGTCGTCCACATCGATCCGCTGCCGCCGGTTGCCCAGAAGGTCTTCGTCTGCGTCATGGGGTATGGCCAGGCCGCGATGGAAATGCTGTTGGGCCATGCGATTCACCCGCCGCACGACGCGGTTGCGTGGGATGCCGCGCCGGCGCCGCTGCAGGGCGACCACGCGGCGCCGCCCGGTTCGGCGGCGGCCGCGGGGACCGGTACGGGTGGCAGCGCCGCTCCGACGACCGCGGCCGGACTCGCGGTCAGCATGCTGTCGGATTACCTCGCGGAGGTCACCAACGACAGCTCCAACCTGGCGGCGAAGTTTGCCAGCCAGCAACTCACGGTCGACGATCTCGCGACGTTCGGCGCCAAGATGGGTGCGCGGATGGTCAGCGCGCCGTGGAGATTCGTACAGGAGCTTGCCGGACTGCCGCCGCCCCCACCCGCCGGCGGCCCGACCCAGGGCGGTGCCAACCCATGACCAATTCGCGAGATGCCATCCAGCAGTTCACCGAAACCACCAACGCCGCCGTCTCGCAGGCTCGCCTGGTCGCGCAAGACACCGCCGCGCAAATCAATGCCGGTACGTACGGTTGCGAGGACTGGTGCCGGTCGATGGTCAAGCTCTTCGACATTGTGGCGCGGGGTTCGGCCACGCACTTCCAGACCGCTGTCTCCCACGGCTGCTGCGGGACGTCGTCCTGCGAAGACGGGTCGTGCGGATTGGAACCCTCCGACCAGGTTCGCGTGGACAAGGACAAGGTGGACAACGACTCCGAGCGTGCGTTTTCGATTGTTGTCCCGTTCACCCGGGTGGGCGGGACAGCGAGCATTCCGTCGAACCTGATCGCGTTCAAGCCCAACACCCTGGCCGCCGGGGCGAAGAGCTTTTCGGTTCGTCTGCTGGACGCCCAATACATCGGTGCGAGTTACACCGGAAAGGTTCGGCTGACCAGGACCGCCAGCAGTCTCCCTCCTGCAACCGTGGATCAGTTGGTCACCGTCGAGCTGTGAGCAACGACCAACCTCAGCCGACGATCGACGAACTGCTTGATCGCGCTTTCGAGGCCATCAGCCGCGGAGAACGAACCACCGCGACCACCCTTGCCGAGCAAGTGCTGGCCATCGACCGCGGGAATGTCGACGCCGAGGGGCTACTTTCTGCACCCGCCGACCAGGGCGAAATCCGCCGCCTGACGATTATGTTCGCCGATCTCGTCGATTCAACCGCGCTGTCCACTCAAATCGAACCGGAGACGTACCGCACCGCCATCGGCCGCTACAAGGAGTTGGTGCGCCAGATCGTCGACCGGTACGAGGCGCACGTGGCCTCCATCAAAGGCGATGGCTTGTTGATCGTTTTCGGGCACCCGAGGGCTCACGAGGACGACGTGCGGCGGGCGGTGCACGCGGGGCTCGACATCGCGCGGGACGTTGCCGTCCTCAGCGAACGGATACGGCAGCGATTCGGCTTCACCATCGAAGTCCGCGTCGGCGTGCATCGCGGTCTGGTCTACCTCGACCTGGAACAAGACGATGTATACGGTCTGGCCGCAAACCTGGCGGCTCGGGTTGCTGGCCTCGCACCGCCGGGCGGGGTCGTGGTCTCGGCAGCGGTCGAACGGCTCACGCACAAGCACTTCAAGATGAAACATCTGAAACCGCAACCCGTGAAAGGTATTTCGGGGGCCATCGACCACTACCAAGTCCTCGGCGAGCGGAGCGTTACTGCACCGATTTCCTTCCGGCCCGTCGTGGGCCGCGAACGTGAACTGGCGCATCTAGAAAAGAGCTGGGAGCAGGCCGGGGCCGGCGTGCTGAACACCGTCGGGCTGGCGTTTCGCGGTGAGGCGGGGATCGGTAAGAGCCGGCTGGCGGCGGCGGCGGTCGAACTGGCCGGGCGGTCGAATTCCGTGGTGATCGAGCTGACCGGATCACCGTTGCATACCGACGTCGGCCTGCACCCGGTGCGCGGGCTGCTCGAACAGCGATGTGGGATAGATCGCGGGACATCCCCGGCCGAGCGCATCGCGCGGCTGACAACCGAAGTCAGCATGCGAGGCCTTGATCCGGCGAGGATCGTGCCGCTGCTGGCGCCCGTGCTGGCCATCTCCCCGCGAGCCGGGTACGAGCCCGCCGACGGCGACGGCGACAAGCTGCACCGGCGGATTGCGGGCGCGGTGCACGACTACCTGCTCGCCTGTTTCGGTGTCGGTCCCGCGCTTGTTGTCGCGGAAGACATGCACTGGTTCGACGATGACACCACCGAGGTTGTCCGATCGCTGCTCGATGACGATTCCGGTCGGCTCCTCGTTGTGATGACCAGCCGCGAGGCCGCGTCCCCCCCGAACGGCCAACGGGTTGCCGAGTTCGCGTTGGCGCCGCTGACGGATGCGGAGAGCGACGAACTGATCGCCGCCCTGTATCCCGACCTGAGCGCCGACGGACGCCGCGCGGTACGCCGCCGCTGCGACGGGCTACCGCTGTTCATCGAGGAGATCGTCGCCAAGCTCAAGGAGCAGCCCGCCGACAGCGCGGAGTCTGCCCACGTGCCCGACTCGCTGTACGAGGCACTGTTTCCGCGACTGCGGTCCCACGACGCCGTGCGGGTCGTCGAGGGCGCCGCCGTGGTCGGCGACCCCGTCGACCGCCGCTTACTCGCGGCGGCGGTCGAGATCGATGAACCCGAGTTGGACCATGCGATCACCGAATTGTGCGCCGGGCGGGTTCTCGAGCCGGTCGGTGAAGGTACCTGGCGGTTTCGTCACGAACTCCTTCGAGACATCGCGGCCGAACTGTCGCCGCCCACTTTTCGTCATCTGATGCACAGCCGAGTCGCGGATGCACTGCTGTCGTTCACTGCCGAGGCAAACACCGATTGGCCGCTGATCGCCAGCCATTACCAACGCGCGGAGCGGTACGAGTCGGCGGCGTCGGCCTATCGGAAGGCTTCCAAGGTCGCCCGTCGCAGGGGCGCACTGCATGAGGCCCGTTCCTACCTGGGCCACGCAATTGCTCAGGTCGAACGCTTGTCGGCCGGACCCGAACGGGATCGACAGGAGATTGCGCTTCGCCTTCGGCGCGGCTTCTTGTTCTACGCGGCCGAGGGCGCGGTGAGCCAAAATGCGGCCGCCGACTTCGAACGCTGCCTGCAGCTGCGCGGAACCGAAGTCACTGACGACCTGTTCTCGATATTGACCGCGCTCTGGGGGCATTACGTGATCCGGGCCGACCTGCGCCGCGCGCAGCAGGTGCTGCAGGCCATCGACGTAGGCGTCGTCAAGGGGCGATCTTCGGAGTGGCCCACCCTCACCGCCGGATTCGGAATGGTGGCGTGGTACCGCGGCGAATTCGACGATGCGCGTCAAAAGCTGGAAACCGCGGTGTCGCAGCGGCACAACGTGGGACAGGAAGTCATGGCGGCGTGGTTCATGGCGACCGATCCGATCGCATCGATGCATACTCATCTGGCCATGGCGCGCTACATCCAGGGTGATCTCAGCGGCACCGAGGACGAATTGCTGGAATGCGCACGGCGATGCGACGCCATCGGGCTGCCTCAAGGCCCGTTCAGTCTCGCCTACGTACGACAGATGGAAGTGTTGATACGCGTCGAGTCCGGCGATCTCGATCGTGGCGCCGCGGTGGCCGCCAGCCTGATATCGGACGCGCGAAAACACGGCCTGGAATCGTGGGTGATGCTCGGCTCCGCGCAGCAAGCCGTCGTCGCGGCACTGCTGGCCATGACGACATCACCGACCGATCGAGACGCGCTGCGCGGGCATATCGCAACCGTCACCGGAATCGTCGATGGCTGGCGGGCACTCGGGATGAAGGCGATGATCACGATCTACGACGGGGTGCTCGCGCGACTGCTTCTGGCCGCAGGCCAACCCGCCGACGCCCAAGAACGGGTCGACATCGGCCTGAGGCTGGCCGAGAAAACCGGGATGCACTTCTACGACGCCGAGCTGCTGCGCATCCGGGCCCACACGCACGACGACTTTCACCAACGCCGTGACGGGCTGCGCGCCGCCATCGAACTCGCCCGTCGACAACATGCGAACATCTTCGAACTGCGCACTGCGGCAGATGATTTCGCGTTGCGAGGCGAGGAGGCACGGCAGGGACTGCGGGACAGTATCCTTCGTTTCCCAGACCGCAGCACGTGGCCGGAATTGTCGCGTGCGCGGGCCTCGCTCGGGTGAGTCGTAACGGGGGCCGGGTCGCCATCCTCGGCGGGGGTATGGCCGGGCTGTCCGCGGCCTGGCGGCTCAGCGCGCCCGGGTGGCGCGAACGCTTCGACTCCATCACCGTCTACCAGCGTGGTTGGCGCCTGGGCGGCAAGGCGGCCTCCAGCCGCGGCGTCAACGGGCGAATCGAGGAGCACGGGCTGCACATCTGGTTGGGCTCATACGAAAACGCGTTCGGGCTGCTGCGCGAGTGCTATGCCGAATTGGACCGGCCGAGGACGGACCCGGCCGCGCCGGTCCAAACCTGGGACCAGGCGCTGATCCCCGCCGACAACCTCGGGCTGGCCGAGCGGTGGGGTACCGATTGGCTGGTCTGGCTGGGCACGTTCACCCGCAACGACGAACTGCCCGGCGATCCTGGCGGCACCGGCCGGGAGATGACCGCGGTGGGATTTCTTCAGCGGGCGCTCGGCCTCGTCATCGACTTCGCCGAATCGATTCGCGATCCGCTTCCCGAAGGTCTCATCCTGTCTGGCTCACCGGATCCGCCCGCCGGCGCCGACATCGCCGGGGTCGTCCGGCGCGGGGTGCTGGCCGCTCTGCTCGCGCTGACCGAAGCCCCGCCCGCGGGCACGGCGGCGCCCGAACTGCTCGGCACCGTCCTCGACGCGATCCGCGGCGCGCTCGACTACGAGAAACGCCCGGAACACAAGCGCAGTTGGCTACTGATGTCGCTGGTCACCGCGACCGCACGCGGGATCCTCGTCGACCAGCTGATCACCGATCCCCGCGGGTTCCGGGCGATCAACGACGAAGACTTCGGCGCCTGGCTCCTGCGCCACGGTGGACACCGAGATGTCTTGGAGTTCCCGTTGATTCGCGGCCTGTACGACCTCGTGTTCGGCTATGAGGACGCCGACCCGCGTCGGCCCGCCTTCGGCGCCGGGCTGGCCGTCTTTCTCACCGGCTTGGTCTTGTTCGAATACAAGGGTGCGGTCTTCTGGAAAATGACGGCGGGGATGGGCGACATCGTGATCGCTCCCATCTACCAGGTCCTGCGGCAACGCGGCGTCACGTTCGAGTTCTTCCACCGCCTCGACGGATTGCATCTGGACGCACGGCATCAGGCCATCGACGCGATCACCATGGGCCGGCAGGTCCGGCTCGCCGACGGCATCGATCACTACGAGCCGCTCACGACCGTACGTGGGCTGCCGGTGTTCCCCGCGCGGCCGCTGGGCGACCAAGTGTCGGCTTCGGATCGGGCCCGCATCCATGACTGGCATTCACTCGAAACGCATTGGGGCCGTGAGGCAGACGCCGGGAACAGGGTTCTGCGCCGGGGTGTCGACTTCGATCATGTCGTGCTGGCCGTGTCCCTGGGAATGGTCGACATCGTCGCCAAGGAACTCGTCGCCGACCGGCCCGACTGGCGGGATATGACCACGCATGTCCGCACCGTCGCCACGCAGGGCTTGCAGATCTGGCTGCGCCGCGATGAGCCATCGCTGGGCTGGCGCGGGAAACCGGCGGTGACGACCAGCGCGTATCTCCCGCCCTTCGAGACCTGGGCGTCGATGGCACAGACCCTGTGGGCCGAGGAATGGCCAGACGACGATCCGGCGCGAACCGTCGCCTACTTCTGCGGCAGCCTCGACGCGCCGTGGCCCATCGATGAGGACCCGGCGAGCTACGTCCGTCGATGCGAGGAGCGGGTGCGCGCCGACGCCGTGAAATTCATGAACCGCGGTATCGGGCTGTGGTTCCCGAAAGCGGTAAGCGAAGCCGGCTTCGCGTGGGATCTTCTGTGCGGCCAGCATGTCAGCGTGAACATCGACCCGTCGGACCGCTACGTGCAGTCCGTTCCCGGCTCCGACCGCTACCGGCTCCGACCTGACGAAAGTGGTTATGACAACTTGGTGTTGGCGGGCGACTGGACGGACTGCGGCATGAACGCCGGCTGCATCGAGGCGGCGGTGCGCTCGGGCTTGCAGGCCGCCAACGTGCTGCTCGGTCGCGGTCGGCATTACGGGATCCGCGGTTACTACTTGCCCTGAATCTGGCGCCAACGTCGAGTTGTTGGGCGATTTCGGCGGAGTCCGGCCCGACAACTCGACGTTCAGCGCCGGCTAAGGCGGAAGGTGCGCTTGAAGCCGGCCGGCTGCGTCGTCAGCGTCACTTCGACCGCGCCACTGGGGGCGACGACGTAGCGTTCCTCGACGTCCGGCCCGTCCTTCCACCGGCCGACCGGCTGGCGACCGAGGTCCTCCCGGTCGTGCAGGGCAGGGTCGAAGGGGAACAGGACGGGATCGTACGGCGTCACGTCTCCGTCGGGGCGGCCGTCGACGAGCCGGCTGCACTCCACGAACCGGAAGTGCCCGATGTTGTGTGCCGCCCGGTAAGTCCGCCTGACCACCAGCGGGGTGCGCCCGTCCGGCGGCAGCGAGGCATCCTTGCGCACGATCGGGTCGAAGACGACGTCGGCGCCGGCTTCGGCTTCGCGGAACACGCCGAAGTGCCGCGAAAAGCGTTCGGACAATTTAAAACCGGCCTCCCTGTCGAGGAAGACCGCGAGCCCGATGGCCGTCGCCGCAAATGGGTGCGGCGAGCGCTTCACGCGCTTGTCGCCGAAGGCCGTGCGCAGCATCCGGGCAACCAGCGGGAAGCCCGCGGCCCCGCCCACCACATAGATGCCCGCCACGTCGGACCACGCCACGTGGCTGCCGTCGCGAGCCGGGTCGTGCAGGACCCGCTGCAGAAGCTCGATCGTTTTGTCGACGAGCGGCGCACATGCGGAGTAGACGTCGTCGATACCGCAGGAGAACGGGGGCCGGTCAACCTCGTCGATTCCGGCGAGGTCCACCAGGAAACGGCGCGTCTGCGCCCCGACGGCCTCCTTGCGGGTGGCGCACTCCTCTTTGAGCAGGTCGCGCGCGGCGGGATCCACCTTCCGCAGGTTCGACCGGGCGAGGACGAGGTCCACGATCGCCTCGTCGAAGTCATCACCGCCCAGACGTTGGATGCCTTCGCTGATAACCACTTCGTTCTCCTGCCCGGTCATCTTCAGAAGCGAGGCGTCGAAGGTGCCCCCGCCGAGGTCGTAAATGAGGACGTACTCGCGTTTCGCGGTGATGGTGGAGCGGTACCGATGCGCATATTCGAGGCTGGCCGCCGACGGCTCGTTCAGCAGCGCGACGACGTGGAAACCCGCCTCGACGAAGGCGTCCAGCGTCAGGAGGCGCTGGGCGCTGGAGGCATTGGCCGGCACGCTGACGGCGGCCTCGATGGTCTCGCCCGGCGCAAGGCCGGCGTTCGAGCGACGCCGCAGGTCGTTTCTCAGCTGGGCCAGAAAGCCCGTGAGGAGGTCGGCCAGTCGATGGTTACGGCCGGCCAGGTTGATTTCGGTCTGGGGTCCGGCCTCGGTGAGAAGGCGCTTGAACGATCGCAGCGCCGACCACCCCGGTTCGTGGCGGACGGCGGCGGCGTCCACACCGAATCGCAGTTCTCCGGCCGCGTTGGCGGCGACGATCGAAGGCCACGCATCGGCTCCGTCCAGGGAGACGACCGGATAATTGCCTCTGTCGACGGCGGCAACGACGGTGTGGGTGGTGCCGAAGTCGATGCCGACTCTCATCGCGCAATCTTATGACCGCGCCACGGATTTCGGCACAAACTATTTGCGTGGCGCGCCGCCCGCCCTCGTTCTCAGCGAAGGGCGGGGCAGTCAATCCTCGAAGTGGCGCTCATAGTCGCTGCGCTCAAGCCACCACTGTAGGTTGTAGGTCCCCGCTGCGATCAACACCATGACGACAGCGGTGCCGACGGCGACGACCAGGCTCACAACCTCTCCATTTCGCGTCCCATGCGGGCGCGCTCGAGGTACTCGTAACGCCTCGGCTCGTCGTCTGGCTGGGGGCGTGACCCATCCGTTGAGGTCGCGAACATTCGCCGCATGATGGCGACGAAGCGGTCGCCGATGCTCTCGCGACCCACCCCCACGGCGGTTGCGGTGCCGAACAGCACCTCCTGCGTGGTGATCAGAACCTCGGTGGATGACGCCTCGGCAGAGGGTACGGCCGACGGCGCAGCCGAGGATGGTTGAGGCATGGGCTCGTCGACGCGATCGACTGTGCTGGAGGGTTCCGTTGGTGAAAGCGACATTTCGTTTGCCTCCTGTGCGGTATGGCATCCTTGGCCGGCCAGTCGGCCGTTGGTGCAATTACGGTAAGGACCACGACCACCTGTTGGGATGCGTAGTCGACTACTCGTTTCTGCGCCTCACCTACGCCAGGAGCGGCGCCGCACTACTCATCGCGGAGTTGATACCGGCAACGATCAGGGATGCCGCGCCGATGCGGCGTGCGCATCCCATCGCTTCTGCAAGCTCCGCTCACCCGTCGTGGGGATCAGACCCGCGGGTGCGAACCGTTTCGACGACACCGGCTCGTCCTCGGTCAGCGGTCGGCCCCTACCGCGAATTACGTTGAACGCGACGATGATGCCGGCGGCGAACACGATGACCACAACCAGCGCGAAGAGGATCGACAGGGTGCCCTGGATGAAGGTGTTCCTGATGACCTCGTCGAGCTGATGGGCGTTCTTCGCCGCGCCAAATGTCGTCTTACCCGCGTTCTTCGCGGCCAAATACTGCGAGTGCTGGGTCCAGTACCCGAGTGCGGGATCGGCGGAGAAGATCTTCTGCCAGGATGCGGTCAGCGTGACGACGAGATCCCACAGGAGCGGAACTCCGGGAATCCACGCCCACTTGATCAGGCCCTTCTTGATGACGACCACGGTGACGACGGTCAGCGCGATTGCCGCGAGGAGCTGGTTGGCGATACCGAACAGCGGGAACAGCGTGTTGATACCACCCAGAGGATCGGTCACGCCCATCAGCAGGATGCTGCCCCAGGCCGCGACCACGGCGAGGCTGCAGATCCATACGCCGGGGCGCCAACTCGGGTTTCGCAGTTTGGCCAGCGGGCCACCGAAGTTGCCCAGAGTATCGGACAGCATGAAACGGTTAACCCGGGTGCCCGCGTCGAGGGTGGTCAGGATGAACAGTGCCTCGAACATGATCGCGAAGTGGTACCAGAAGGACTTGAGCCCGGCGCCGCCGAACACCCGCAGCACCTCGGCCATACCGAACGCCAGGGTGGGTGCTCCGCCGGTTCGCGACACGATGGATTTCTCGCCGACGCTACCGGCGGCCTGGCTGATCTGCTCGGCGGTGGCGGGCGTGCCGGATAGGCCGAGCTTGTTGACATATTCCGCGGCGGTAGCCGCCGTGCCGCCGGTCTTCGCGGCGGGCGCGTTGAGGGCGAAGTACAGATGCTGGTTGATGATCGACGCCGTAATCAGCGCCATGATGGCGACGAACGACTCGGTGATCATGCCGCCGTAGCCGATCAGCCTCATCTGGCTTTCCTTCTCCAGCATCTTCGGCGTCGTCCCGGAAGAGATCAGTGAGTGAAATCCGGAGAGGGCACCGCACGCGATGGTGATGAACAGGAACGGGAACAGCGAGCCGGCGAACACCGGACCGTGGCCGTTTGTGGCGAACTGCGAGATTGCGGGTGCCTGCATGACCGGCCTTGCGATGCAGATACCGATCGCGAGCAGCGTGATGGAGCCGACTTTCATGAACGTCGAAAGATAGTCGCGCGGCGCAAGCAGCAACCACACCGGCAGCACCGACGCGGCGAAACCATAGATGATGAGGCACCAGCACAGCGTGACCGGGGACAGGGTGAACCAGGATGCGCCCCAGGATGTTTCGGCGACCCAGTTGCCGGACGCCACAGCGATCATTAGCAACACGAAGCCGATGAGCGATACTTCGCCCACCCGCCCGGGGCGCAGGAACCGCAGGTAGCAGCCCATGAACAGGGCGATGGGGATGGTCATTGCGATAGAGAACACGCCCCACGGGCTATGGGCCAATGCCTGCACCACGATCAGCGCCAGAACCGCGATCAGGATCACCATGATTACCAGGACCCCTAGGAGAGCGGCCGCGCCGCCGGTCGCACCGAGCTCGTCGCGCGCCATCTGGCCCAGGGAACGGCCCCGGCGCCGGGTGGAGATCCACAACACCAGGTAGTCCTGCACGCAGCCGCCGAACACCGCGCCGATGACGATCCAGATGCTGCCCGGCAGGTAGCCCATCTGAGTGGCCAGCACCGGACCGACGAGTGGTCCGGCTCCGGCGATGGCCGCGAAGTGATGACCGAACAGCACCCGCCGGTCGGTCGGCACGTAGTCGGTGCCGTCGTCGAGAACCTCGGCCGGCGTGGCGTGGTCGTCGCGTGGGCGAACGATCTTCATTTCGATCAACCGGGCATAGAACCGGTAACCAATGATGTAGGTGCAGATCGCTGCGACCACTAACCAGACCGCGTTCACCGTCTCGCCGCGCGCGAACGCGATGATCGCCCAGGCGAGGGCGCCGATCACCGCGATGATCCCGAAGATAATCCGGTGCCGAACGGTGATGGGGGAGCGGTCGATGATCGCGACGGGCGGCATGCCTTCATCGGTGTGGATGTAGCTGACGTCTTTGTCGTGCTGCTTAATTGCCACGGCGAAAACCCTACGCGCGCGAATCCGACACTGCTCGTTTCAACATGTTTTAAAACCGCGCTTCCATCATTACCGTGAGCTGATGCCGTTATGGCGCCTTCGTGACTACGACGACGGCGATCTGGATCACGCCATTCAGATCTGGGACCAAAGCCGGGCTCCGGGATCGGCGGAGCCGGTGTTCGCGGTCGCCGAGGTGATGGCGGCGGCCCGGGCCGGCCAGCCGGCGGTGGTCGCGGAGGTCGGCGACGAGGTCGTCGGCATGGCCGTCGCACGGACCGACGGCGAGCGGGCGTGGGTGCTGCTGGTCGCCCTGGCGTCACGGTGGCGTCATCGCGGTATCGGCAGCGCGCTGTTGGCCGATCTGGAACGACGGTTGCGGTCGGTCGGGGTGCGGAAAATCTGCGCGATCCTTCCGGAGGGCGCGACCGGCTCGGCGGCGCTGGAAAACTCGGGCTACACCCGCCGTGACGGGCTGGTGTACTACGAGATGATCGAACACCTGCGGCCCGATCAGGCCAATCTGCTCGCGGAACTGGGTGGGCGGATGCTGCCGCCGGGGCTGTGGCAGGAACTGGCCGGGATGGAGCAGGAAAAACAGATCATCGAACAGCGCATCATCGCCCCGCTGGCCCACCCAGACGTCGCCGACCGCTATGGAGTCCGTCCCCCCAAGGCGGTCATCTTGTTCGGGCCGCCGGGGACCGGGAAAACCAGCTTCGCCAAAGGTATTTCGTCGCGGCTTGGCTGGCCCTTCGTAGAGCTGTTTCCGTCCCGGCTGGCCGCGGCGGCAGACGGCGGGCTGGCGGCGTCGCTTCGGGAGGTGTTCGGAGAGCTGGCCGAACTCGATGAGCTGGTGCTGTTCATCGACGAGGTCGAGGAGATCGCGGTCGCGCGCACCGGTGCCAGCACCACCGAAACCGGCGTCACCAATGAGTTGTTGAAACTCATCCCGTCGTTTCGTGAGCACGACGGCCGTCTGCTGGTGTGCGCGACCAATTCGGTCCACTCGCTGGACTCGGCATTCTTGCGGCCCGGCCGCTTCGACTACGTCATTCCGGTCGGTCCTCCCGACCAGCCCGCCCGCATGGCAGTGTGGAAACGCTATCTCGGCGAGGCCAATCCGGGGATCGATGTTGACCGGCTGGTCGCGGCGACCGAGCTGTTCACACCTGCCGACATCGAATTTGCTGCCCGCAAGGGGGCACAGGTGGCGTTCGACCGCGAGATGGAGCGTGGCCGCGGAGACCCCGCGACCACCGAGGACTATCTGCTCGCAATCGGCGATGTCCGCCCTACGTTGACGGCCGGGATCCTGGACGAATTCAGCCAGGACAAAGCGCAATTCGCCAGACTGTAGTCCACCGCTTCGCGCGAGGGGATCAGTACAGCGAGCGCACCGCGTCGATGGTGTCGGCTTCGGCCGGGCTTTTGTCATCGCGGTAGCGCACCACCCGGGCGAAACGCAGCGCCAGCCCGCCGGGGTAGCGCGACGATTTCTGTACGCCGTCCAAGGCCACCTCGACCACCTGCTCGGGTCGCAGTTGCACCACGTAACCGTCCGTGCCGCCCACGGCGAGCTCAGTGAACCGGGCGGTCTGCCAGTCCAGCATGGCATCGGTCATGCCCTTGAAAGTCTTTCCCACCATGACGAATTCACCGGTGGCCGGGTCTCGCGCGCCGAGATGGATGTTGGAGAGCTTTCCGCGACGGCGCCCGGATCCCCACTCGACGGCGAGCACCACCAAGTCCAGCGTGTGTACCGGTTTGACCTTCAGCCAGCCCGCTCCGCGGCGGCCCGCCTGATATGGCGCTTCCGGGGCCTTGGCCATCACTCCTTCGTGGCCGGCGGCCAGGGTGGCGTCCAGGAAGTCGGCGGCCCGCGAAGGGTCCGACGTAATCAGCCGATCGACCCGGTGCACGGGCGGTACCAGCGCGTCCAGGGCGGCCAGCCGGTCGGTGGTCGGCGCGTCGAGCAGGTCGAGGCCGTCGCGGTGCAAGATGTCGAAGAAGAACACCGAAAGTGGCTGTGCGGCAAGTGCTGACGCCACGTCGACGGATCGGCCGAATCGCGACGCGGTGACCTGGAAGCGATGCGGCCGGTTGTCGGGCCGCAGCGCGATCGCCTCACCGTCGGCGATCAGGTCGGTTACCGGCAGCGCCAGCGTCGCCTCCACCACCTCCGGCAGCCGGGCGGTGACGTCGTCAAGGCTTCGGGTGTAGACCGTGACGTCATCACCGGCGCGGTGGATCTGTACCCGTGCGCCGTCCAGCTTTGCCTCGAAAATAGCTGTGCCGCCGTGCTTTTCGATCGCCTCGGCCACGCCGGCCGCGGTCTGTGCCAGCATCGGGCCGACCGGCCGGCCCACCCGCAGGGTGAACGCGTCCAGCGCCACCGCTCCACCGGATAGGCCGGCAGCCGCGACCGCGGGCAGGTCCCCGCCCAACATTGCGGCGCGTTGTACGGCGGCGGCCGGAATCCCGGTGGCCTTGGCCACCGCGTCGGCCATGATCCCGGCCAGCGCACCCTGGCGCAGCTCGCCGCTGAGCAGCCGCAGCAGAAAGGCCTGCTCGGTTTCGGTCGCGGCGGCAAACAACCCCGCAACGAGTTCGGCGCGCCTCGCCTGCGCCCCTTTGCCGGACACGGCCCCGATCTCCGAGATGGTGGCATCGACACCGACGACGGTCAGCGCCGGATCCGACGCCGGCGGCGGACGCGAGCGCAGCGACGCCCAGCCGACGCCGATCTGGCGTTGGCGCAGCTCACCCGAGAGCCACGACACGATGATCGCGACCGCTTCCGGGTGGGCGGCGGCGCGGCGCAGCAGGTCGGCGATGTGGGCTACCTTGGTCAGCCGCGACGAGGTGCCGCCGACCTCAACAGACGTGGCCGCCACATCGAGAAGTAGCACGATTGTCAGCTTGGCATGGCTCGGTGACAAGTCCTCGAAGCGCACACGCTAGCGTGCTACGTAACGTTACAAATTGCAGGGATTCTGACAAGCCAAAAAAGGGAAGGTCCGGATGGAGATCAACGGGAAGAAGGTCGTCGTCATCGGCGGCGCGTCGGGGATGGGTCGTGCCTCCGCGGAGTTGCTGGCCGAACGCGGGGCGGAGGTCGCGATTTTCGACCGCGAGGGTTCGGACGGGAAGGAGGTAGCCGAGGGCCTCAGTGGGGGGCGCGGTGCGTTCTACCCGGTCGACGTCACGGACTACAAGGGAACCGAGGAAACATTGCAAACCGCCGTGGACAAGCTGGGCGGCCTGCACGTCACCGTCACCACCGCCGGCGGCGGCATCGCCAAGCGGACGCTGACCAAGTCCGGTCCCCACGACCTCGAATCCTTCCAATCCGTGATCGACCTCAACCTCATCGCCACCTTCAACATCAGCCGGCTGGCCGCGGCGCACATGGCCAAGAATGAGCCCGAGGACGAGGAACGCGGCGTCATCATCAACACCGCATCGATCGCGGCCTTCGAGGGCCAGATCGGGCAGGTCGCCTACACCGCCGCCAAGGCCGCGATCGCCGGCATGTGCCTGACGATGGCCCGTGACCTGGGGTCGATGGGGATCCGGGTGCTGGCCATCGCCCCGAGCCTGTTTTTGACGGGGCTGACTTCGATGGTTCCCGACGAGATGGCGGCCACCCTGACCCGCGACGCCGCCTTCCCCAAGCGGATGGGCCGGCCCATCGAGTACGCCAAGCTGGTGGCGGCCATCGTGGACAACCCGATGCTCAACGGCCAGTGCCTGCGGCTGGACGCAGGGCAGCGATTCGCGCCTAAGTAAAGAGCCGCGCCGCCTTCTCCCGTCGGCAATAAGTACACTCTTTAGGCAGCAATCCCGGCGCGAGGAGGGCCCTCATGGGTATCGCACTGACCGACGACCATCGCGAACTCGAAGAGGTGGCCCGCGCGTTCCTGACCTCACAAAAGGCGCGCTGGGCGGCGCGATCGCTGCTCGACGCGGCCGACGAATCACGGCCGCCGTTCTGGCACAACCTGGTGGAGCTCGGCTGGCTGGGACTGCACATCGACGAAGAGCACGGCGGCTCGGGCTACGGGTTGCCCGAACTCGTGGTCGTGATCGAAGAGCTCGGCCGGGCGGTGGCCCCGGGACCGTTCGTGCCCACCGTGATCGCGTCGGCGGTGATCGCCAAAGACGGCACCGCCGATCAAAAGTCGCGCCTGCTGCCCGGGCTGATCGACGGAACCGTCACCGCGGGAATCGGTTTGGACAGCCAGGCGCGGGTCTCCGACGGCATCGCCGACGGCGACGCCGGAATCGTGCTGGGTGCCGGGCTCGCCGAGCTGCTGCTGATCGCCGCCGGTGACGACGTGCTGGTGCTGGAACGGGATCGCGACGGCGTGTCCGTGGACGTGCCCACCAACCTCGATCCGACCCGGCGCTCCGGACGCGTCCGGCTGCAAAACGTGAGCGTCACCGCCGACGACATCTTGCCCGGAGCGCGGGAATCGGCGCTGGCCCGTGCGCGGACATTGCTGGGCGCGGAGGCGGTGGGCGGGGCGTCGGACTGCGTCGACGCCGCCGTCGCATACGCCAAGGTGCGCGAGCAATTCGGCCGTACAATCGCCACTTTCCAAGCCGTCAAGCATCATTGCGCGAACATGCTGGTGGCCGCCGAGTCGGCGACCGCCGCGGTGTGGGACGCCTCCCGCGCGGCATCCGAGGACGAGCGGCAATTCCGGCTGAGCGCCGCCGCGGCGGCGGCGCTGGCGTTCCCGGCCTACGCGCGCAATGCCGAACTCAACATTCAAGTGCACGGCGGCATCGGCTTCACGTGGGAGCACGACGCGCATCTGCATTTGCGGCGGGCGCTGGTGATTGCGGCATTGCTCGGCGGTGACGCACCGGCCCGGGAGGTCTTCGACCGCACGGCGACCGGCGCTGTCCGCGAAAACAGCCTGGACCTGCCGGACGAGGCCGAGGAACTGCGCACCCGCATCCGCGCCGACGCCGCCGAGATAGCCGCCCTGGACAAGGCGGCGCAGCGCGACAAGCTGATCGCGACCGGATACGTGATGCCGCACTGGCCCAAGCCATGGGGCCGAGCGGCCGATGCGGTAGAGCAGCTGGTGATCGAGGAAGAGTTTCGGGCGGCGGGCATCAAGCGCCCCGACTACTCGATCACCGGATGGGTGATCCTGACGCTGATCCAGCACGGAACTCCTTGGCAAATCGAGAGATTCGTGGAGAAGGCGCTGCGGCAAGACGAGATCTGGTGCCAGCTGTTCTCCGAGCCCGAAGCCGGGTCGGATGCGGCCTCCGTCAAGACCCGCGCGACCCGGGTCGACGGCGGCTGGAAGATCAACGGGCAGAAGGTGTGGACCAGCGGGGCACAGTACTGCAGCCGCGGCCTGGCCACCGTGCGTACCGACCCCGACGCCCCCAAGCATGCCGGCATCACCACGGTCATCATCGACATGAAGGGCCCGGGCGTCGAGGTGCGGCCGCTGCGTCAGATCACCGGCGGCTCGGAATTCAACGAGGTGTTCTTCAACGACGTATTCGTTCCCGATGAGGACGTCGTCGGGGCGCCCAACTCCGGATGGACGGTAGCGCGGGCCACGCTGGGCAACGAGCGGGTCAGCATCGGCGGCAGCGGTTCGTTCTACGAGGGTTTGGCGGCCAAACTGGTGCAGCTGGCTCAGCAGCACGCAGATCGGTTGGCGGGCGCCGAAGTCCGGGTCGGGTACTACCTTGCCGAGGATCACGCGCTTCGGCTGCTCAACCTGCGTCGTGCTGCCCGCAGTGTTGAAGGGGCGGGCCCCGGCCCGGAGGGCAACGTCACCAAGCTGAAGCTGGCCGAGCACATGGTTGAAGGTGGCGCGATCTCGGCGGCGCTGCTCGGGCCCGAGGTTGCGCTGACCGATGGCCCCGGCGCGGTGGTCGGCCGGATGATCATGGGCTCCCGGGGAATGGCGATCGCCGGGGGCACCTCCGAGGTGACCCGGAATCAGATCGCCGAGCGCATTCTCGGCATGCCGCGCGACCCGCTGATCAACTAGGTCCCGTTCACAGGGCGAGCAGACGCAGAATCGCACGAAAATGTTGGATTTTGTGCGATTCTGCGTCTGCTCGCGAGCGGGAGGTGCCCCCAGCTCGCGCCAATCAGGCCGGCGCGAAGAAAGGCGCGCCGCCGCTGCCCTTATCGGGCTGGATCATGACGGCCATCCCGCACCTCACCGAATCCGGTTCGCAGTCAACGATATTGGCGGCCACGCGCAGCCCGCTCTGCTCGGCAAGCTCGACGAGGGCGATCACGTATGGGGTCGGGATATCCGGGTTATACGGGTGGTGGTTGACCGTATAGGTGAACACCGTGCCGCGCCCGGATACCGGCCGCGCCACCAGTGGGCCACCGCAATCTCGGCATTCGCCGGTCGCCGGATGCACCCAGCGCGCGCAACCGTCGCAGTGTTCGATCAGCACGTCCAATACAGTACACTCTATTATTTCGGCGTGGGGAAGGGGCGGTGCATATGACGTACTTCGAAAAAGACGCGATCTTGTCCGGAATCGGCATCTCGCGAATCGGGCGTCGTACCGGCATTCCGGGCTCGGAGCTGACCATGGAGGCGGCGCGGGCCGCCATCGAGGACGCCGGCCTGGTGCCCGCCGACATCGACGGGATCGCGACCCTGGGCGACACGCCAGCCGAAGAGGTCAACGCGACACTGAAGATTGAGGCGGCCGACTGCGGGGCCGGATTCGGCACCGGCGGCCTGCTGAGTCCGGTGATGTCGGCGTGCCGCGCGGTCGCCGAGCGACGCGTCCGCCATGCGGTGGTCTACCGGACGATCCAGATGCTCGGCGGCACGGTCCCGGTAAAAGGGGAAGCGAACTCCCCAGCCCCGCCGCTGGCGCGCATGTTCGATGCGCCCGAGGGTGCACCGCGGCCGGCCGTGGGCGCGATGGACGATATCAACGATCTGGTTGCGGCCCATGCTTATTCGGCCGCGAACTGGCTGGCGCTGAACTGCCGTCGCCACATGGAGCTGTACGGAACTACCAAGGAACAGTTGGGCTGGGTGGCGCTCAACGGCAGACGCAACGCCGCCTTGAATCCCCTTGCGGTCTACCGCGAACCGATGACAATGGCCGACTACCTGGGTGCGCGGCCCGTGTCGACGCCCTTCGGGCTGCTGGACTGCGATGTCCCCATCGACGGCTCCATCGCGGTGGTGGTCTCGCACGCGGAGTACGCCCGCGACTGCCCGCACCGCGTGGTGGCAGTGGAGGCGATCGGCGGATCCGACGGTGCCGGAGGCTGGTTCCATCGCGACGACTACCCGAAGATGGCGATGTCCGATGCGGCGGCACAGATGTGGTCGCGCACGCAGTTGACGCCCGCCGACCTCGACCTCGCCGAGTTGTACGACGGTTTCACGTTTCTCACCCTCGCATGGCTGGAAGCCCTCGGAATCTGCGGCGACGGCGAGGCCGGACCGTTCGTCGAGGGCGGCGCGCGGATCGCCCGCGACGGCGAACTGCCGCTCAACACCTACGGCGGCCAACTCTCGGCCGGTCGCATGCACGGCTACTGGGCGCTGCATGAAGGGTGCTTGCAACTGCGGGGCGAGGCGGGGGAGCGCCAGGTGGCCGAACGCCCAGAGGTCGGCGTGGTTTCCGTGGGCGGTGGGCCCGTTGCCGGATGCATGTTGCTCACGTGTTGAGATAGCTTGTGGCAGAGCCTAGTCCGCCGGAGATCGGCGGAACGGAAAAGCTGGCTTCGAAGGTTGCCCGCCAGATTGAGGCGGACATCGTCCGCCGCGGCTGGACCATCGGCGAATCGCTGGGCTCCGAACAGGCTCTGCAACAACGCTTTCGCGTGAGTCGATCGGTGCTGCGGGAGGCCGTCCGCCTCGTCGAGCACCACCAGGTCGCCCGGATGCGCCGCGGACCGAACGGCGGGCTGCTGATCTGTCAGCCCGACGCCGGTCCCGCGACCCGCGCCGTCGTCATCTATCTCGAGTACCTGGGCACGACCCTGGACGACCTGCTCAACGCGCGCTTGGTACTCGAGCCCCTGGCGGCCTCTCTTGCCGCGGAACGGATCGACGAAGCCGGCATCGACCGGCTGCGAGCGGTGTTGCACGCGGAGGAGCATTGGAAGCCGGGATCGCCGCCGCCGCGCGACGAGTTCCACGTCGCGCTCGCGGAGCAATCAAAAAGCCCGGTCCTACAACTGTTCATCGACATCTTGATGAGGCTCACGACGCGATACGCCCTACAGTCACGAGCCGACTCGGCAATCGAGGCCATCGAGGCGGTCGACCAGATGCATCACGACCACTCGCAAATCGTTGCGGCGGTCACCGCGGGTGATGCCGCGCGGGCGAAGACGCTCAGCGAACGACACGTCGAGGCGGTGACCGCCTGGCTGCAGGAACACCACCCCGGCGACAGGGGTCGGCCGCGCACGCCGCGCCGCCTGCGCCTCAACGGTGACGCACCCCGCGGCAAACTCGGCGAGATGCTGGCGGCCACCATCGGCGACGACATCGCCGCCAGCGGCTGGCGGGTCGGCTCCGTCTTCGGAACCGAGACGGCGTTGCTGGAGCGCTACCAGGTTAGCCGCGCGGTGTTCCGGGAAGCGGTGCGGCTGCTCGAATATCACTCGGTCGCGCAAATGCGCCGGGGGCCTGGCGGCGGCCTGATCGTCACCAGGCCTCAGGCTCAGGCCAGCATCGACACCATCGCGCTGTACCTGCAGTACCGCAAGCCGCGTCGTGAAGACTTGCGCTGCGTCCGGGATGCCATCGAGATCGACAACGTCGCCAAAGTCGTCAAGCGGCGCGCCGAGCCCGAGGTGGCGGCGTTCTTGGAAACCCATGCTTCCGTGCTCGGCGGAAACCCTGCAGAAACCGGCGGGGACGTGCGTACGGCCGCCGTCGAGGAGTTTCGGTTCCATCTAGGACTGGCGCAATTGGCCGGCAATGCGCTGCTCGACCTGTTCCTCCGGATCATCATCGAGTTGTTTCGCCGGCACTGGTCCAGCACCGGGCATGCACTCCCGACGTGGGCCGACGTCGAGGCCGTCGAGCATGCGCATGTGCGGATTCTTCAGGCTATCGAGGCCGGCGACGACAGCCTCGCCCGCTATCGCATCCGTCGTCACCTGGACGCCGCAGCTTCCTGGTGGCTCTAAGCCGAGTGGTCTGCGTCGCATTCGCGTGGATGTAACTTTCTCGCGCGCGTAACGAAGGTGCTTATTGGGTATGGCAATGGGGAAAGACGACGGCCGGTCCAGCAGGGGGTTGGCGATAGTGATCGAGAGCGAGAGCGCTGGAATGCCGGGGGGATTAGGTGGGACCGCCACCGACCATCCGGGTTTCGTGCATTCCGCGCTCCTTTACCACTCGCAGCAGGAGTGCCTGGACCATGTGGTGCGCTTCGTGGGCGACGGTTTGGCGAGGGACGAGGCGGTGCTCGTCGCCGTGCCGGGCGACCAGCACGCCTTGCTGCACGATGCGTTGAGCGGCGCGGGTGGCGGGTTCCCGGCCGAATTGCGAATGGCCGACATCGCCGAGGTGGGCCGCAACCCGAGCCGGTTCATGGCAATGGAGGGTTCCTTCGTCGAAGAACACCACGATCGACGGGTACGGATCGTAAGCCAGCTCGCCTGGCCGGGGCGCACCGAGGACGAGTTCGTCGCCTGCATGGAGCACGAAGCGCTGCTCAACGAAGCCCTCGAGGGATACCGGGTGACAGGGTTGTGCCTGTACGACGCGAGCCGGCTGGATGAGAATCTGCTCGCGGACGCCCGCGCGACCCACCCCTTGCTGTGGAGATGCGGTGCGCTGCACCCCAGCGCCGAATACGCGCCGGATGAGGTCGTGGAGCGCTGCAACCAGCCACTACGGGCTAAGCCGGGGGCCGTCACGTACATGGTCAGGAAGTCCGCGGACCTTCGCCCGGCCCGGTCGTTCGCCGTCAACTACGCCGGCTGGGTGGGACTGTCCCGGGATGGCATCGAGGATCTGCAACTGGTCGCCACCGAGCTGGCCACCAACAGCTTGATGTATACCGATGGGGCGTGCCAATTGGCCTTCTGGCGGCAAAACGACCATCTGGTCTGCGAGGCGCGCGACACCGGACGCCTCGGTGACCCGCTGGTCGGGCGCCTGGACCCCGGCCCGAGCGGGCCCGCCAGCCGCGGGCTGTTTCTGGTCAACGCCATATCGGACTTGGTGCGCACGCACACCACGTCAACGGGAACGACGATCCAGGCCTACCTACGGTTTGACCCGTCGCCCGGGCCGAACGGCTAACGCACAGGCGCGACGCGTCAATCGCTAGTCCACCGGATAGTTCACCTGTGGCGCCGTGCCCGCCCGGTCGTCGTGGCGTTTTCAGCCATGCTGGTGGTGGTCTCGCTTGCTGCCTTCGTAGGGAAATTGCGGTAACGCCGACGCCGCGAGCCGTTGGCACCGTGGCGAGCAGCATTTCTCGGTGTAGCGGGGAAAGCACAGCGCACGAAATGGACTTGCATTGCCGCGGCACGAAGTCTAACGTCGGCCCTCGTGCGTCTTCTTGCCGTAGTAGCCAGCACCCGCAGCGGGGTCTGATCCAGACCGACCCCCCGCTGTGGGTCGGAAGCTACTACCGTCGGTCGCTCCTATTGATCAGAGAAGACCGACGCCATGACAATTCTTTCGGACCGCCAGTGCGTCGCCGCCGCATGGTTCGGCCATCACTTCGGCGCCGCGTTGCCGCGCGGTCTGCGGGAGGAAGCCGACGCGATGTCCTGGGAGAACTTCGTCGCGACTTATAGCCACACCGCCGGCCCGCTCCGGCTAGGGCATTGGGCCTGCACGGACACCGAGCGACCCGCGGGGCGGCTCGGTCCGCAGGCTCGCAACTTTCGGGCCACGATCGCCGTGGGCGATCACATCAGCACCTCTACCACGGCGGCGAGCGGTCCGATAGCCGCGCTCACAGCGATGCTGCACGACCGGGGCGTCACACTGGAGACGTTGACGTTTCATCAGATGCGATCGGCCGCCACCACCGCCACTTTTATCCGCGGCACCAACGGGATTCGCGCCGAATGGGCGATGGGCTGGTCGGAGGATCCGACGCAATCCGCGTTGCGCGCGGTGATCGCCTGCGCCAACCGACTGCTCGCCTGATTCTGCGTCTGCTCGCGGAAAAGAGCCAGAAGACTAGACCGGGCGCAGCACGATCGGCATGCCGTCCATCGGGATCGGCATGCCGCCGTAGTCCCACACGGCCTGGTACCCCGGGCGGGGCAGTTCGAGCTGATACCTGCGCAGCAGGCGGTGCAGGATCGTCTTGATCTCCAATTGCCCGAACACCATCCCGATGCACTTGTGGGCGCCGCCGCCGAACGGCGTGAACGCGTAGCGGTGTCGCTTGTGCTCGTTGCGCGGCTCGGTGAAACGGTCCGGGTCGAATTTCAGTGGGTCCGTCCACAATTCGGGCAGCCGGTGATTCATCCCCGGGTACGCGATGACGTTGGTGCCCTCTGGGATGTAATAGCCCAGCAGGTCCGTGTCGCGCACCGTCCGCCGCATGGCCCACTGCACCGGCGTCACCAGCCGGATCGACTCGTTCATCACGAGGTCCAACGACTCCAGCTTCTCCAGCGAGTCGATGTCGAGCGGACCGTCGCCCAGTCGGTCGGATTCGTCGCGGCAACGCTCCTGCCACTCCGGGTTGGCGGCCAGGTGGTACGCCATCGTCGTCGCCGTCGACGTCGACGTGTCATGCGCGGCCATCATCAGGAAGATCATGTGGTTGACGATGTCCTCGTCGGAGAAACTGTTGCCGTCCTCGTCCTCGGTTTGGCACAACACGGACAGCAGGTCGTTGCCGTCCTTCCCGCGTTGTTCCTTGACGCGCTCGCGGAAGTAGTTCTCCAGCAGTTCGCGCGCCTTGAGGCCTCGCCACCAGGTAAACGGCGGAACGCTGGTGCGGATGATCGCGTTGCCGGCGCGGGTGGTGATGGCGAACGCCTTGTTCACCTTGGTCACCAGTTCGTGGTCGGTGCCCGGTTCGTGGCCCATGAACACCATCGAGGCGATGTCGAGGGTCAGCTCCTTCATCGCCGGATAGAGAAGGAAGCGCGCGTCGTTGACCACCCAGTCGTTGGCGACCGTTTGCGAGACGACCTTGTCCATCTGCTCGACGTAGGAGACCAGCCGGGACCGGACGAACGCCTCCTGCATGATCCGCCGGTGGAACATGTGTTCCTCGAAGTCGAGCAGCATCAGCCCGCGGTTGAAGAACGGCCCGATCACCGGCACCCAGCCCTGCTGCGAGTAGTCCTTGTTGCGGTTGGAGTAGATCACCTGCGCGGCATCGGGGCCCAGCGCCGCGACGCCCGGCAGGACCGGCGAGTCACCGAATACGACCGGGCCCTTGGTGTTGTAGAGGAACATCAGATAGTCCGGTCCGCCGCGCAGCATCTCGATGATGTGCCCGATGACCGGCAGCCCCGCGTCACCGACGACCGGCTTGAGCTCGCTGCCCGGCGGAGGGTCGGCGAGCGTGTGCTCCGGAAACTGGGTGTTCAGCAGCCTGTGTTCGACAAGGCCCATGCCGGGGAAGTTGTTGATCGACGGGGTGAGCCGGCGCCGCGCCTGATCAAGCAGGTAGCGCGGGGTGCTGATCGTCGAGGCCATGGACGCTCCTTTGCGAACCCGGGACGGGTGACAGCGGTCACTGATCGATATCCTTCGGGACAAACTTGACGGCTGTCAAGTTTGCGTGCATGGTCAGATGCGTGAGCAGCCACGCGGCGGATCCGCAGCCCGGCGAGCCGGCCACGAGACGACGTGGCGACAAGCATCGCCAAGCGATCATGCAGGCGGTGCGTGACCTGCTGCAGGAAAAGCCGTTCGCGGAGCTGTCGGTGAGCACCATCAGCCTGCGAGCCGGTGTGGCCCGGTCCGGTTTCTACTTCTACTTCGACTCGAAATACGCGGTGCTCGCACAGATCATGGCCGACGCCGCCGAGGAACTCGAAGAACTCACCCAGTACTTCGCCCCCCGCCGGCCGGACGAGTCGCCGGAGCAGTTCGCCAAGCGGATGGTCGGCAGCGCCGCCGCCGTCTACGCGCACAACGACCCGGTGATGACGGCTTGCAACGCCGCCCGCCACACCGACATGCAGATTCGCGAGATTCTCGAGCAGCAATTCGAAGCGGTGCTACGCGAGCTCATCGGCATCGTCGAGGCCGAGATGAAGGCCGGGACCGCGAATCCGATCAGCGACGATATCCCGACCCTGGTGCGCACCCTGGCGGGCACCACCGCGCTGATGCTGGGCGGCGAGCCGATCCTGGCCGCCGGCGGCGACGTGGAGCGCGGGGTGCGCGTGCTCGAGCAGTTGTGGCTGAATTCGCTCTGGGGCGGCGGCCGAAGATAGCGTTACCGCCGGTATCGTCACGACCATGGCACCGAGGCTTTCTGGGGCATCTGGGCGGTATTTCGCGGGGAAGCGGTGTCTGGTCACGGGTGCCGCGAGCGGCATTGGCCGCGCCACCGCGTTGCGGCTGGCCGCGCAGGGCGCCGAACTGTATCTGACCGACCGCAATCCGGACGGTCTGGAATTGACCGTGGCCGACGCCCGCGCGCTGGGCGCGCAGGTGCCGGAGCACCGCACGCTGAATATCGCCGACTATGACGAGGTGGCGGCGTTCGCCGCCGACGTCCACGCCGCACACCCCAGCATGGACGTCGTCATGAACATCGCCGGAGTCTCGGCCTGGGGCACGGTCGACCGGCTGACCCACCATCAGTGGAGCAAGATGATCGCGATCAACCTGATGGGTCCGATCCACGTCATCGAGACGTTCGTCCCGCCGATGGTGGCGGCCGGCCGGGGCGGCCATCTGGTCAATGTGTCGTCGGCGGCGGGGCTGGTCGCACTGCCGTGGCACGCCGCCTACAGCGCCAGCAAGTACGGGTTGCGCGGCCTTTCCGAGGTGCTGCGCTTCGATCTGGCCCGGCACCGCATCGGGGTGTCGGTCGTGGTGCCGGGTGCGGTGAAGACCCCCCTGGTCAACACGGTCGAGATCGCCGGCGTCGACCGCGAGGACCCCAGGGTCGCCCGCTGGGTGGACCGCTTCGGTGGTCATGCAGTGTCGCCGGAAAAGGCGGCCGAGAAGATCTTGGCCGGGGTGGCGAAGAACCGATACCTGATCTACACGTCGCAGGACGTCCGCGCGCTGTATGCGTTCAAGCGGCTGGCGTGGTGGCCCTACAGCGTGGCGATGCGTCAGGTCAACGTGGTGTTCACGCGCGCGCTTCGGCCCAGCCCGGCGCCATTACTCCGGCATGGCCAGTTCGAGTCGCACCCCGAGTAGCCGAACCGGCCGGTCCAGCTCGAAGAGGTCCAGGACGCGCAGGGCCGCGGCGATGATGGTCTCGGCGTCGGTAGTGGGCGCGGCCAGCTTGCGGATCTTGGTGCGGGTGTAAAACGTCGCGGTGCGCACGGTAACCGCCACGCGAGTGACGATCCGCCCCGCCGCCAGTACGTCATCCAATGCCTGCCGAGCCAATTGCATTACCGCCGAATCCATTTCGGCCCGATCGGTGAGGTCGCGCGGAAAGGTGACGACGTGGCTGCGGGAGCGCGGGATCCAGGGTTCGGCGCTGACTTCGGTGTCGCCACCACCCTTGGCCAGCAGCAGCAGCCAAAGGCCGGTGCGCGGGCCGAACGTGGAGGTCAGCAGTTCCGCATCGCAGTGCGCAAGCTCCCGCACCGTTGTTATCCCAAGGCCCGCAAGTTTTTTCGCCGTCTTGGGGCCTACACCCCACAGCGCGTCCACCGGACGGCCCGCCATCACGGTCATCCAATTCTCGTCGTTGAGCGCAAAGATCCCGGCCGGTTTTGCGAAGCCGGTGGCGACCTTGGCCCGCTGTTTGTTGTCGCTGATGCCGACCGAACAGGACAGCCCGGTTTCCGACGAGATGACCGTTCGGATCTGTTCCGCTACTTCGAGCGGGTCGGCTGCCGTCACTGCGACATAGGCCTCGTCCCAGCCCCAGACTTCGACAGGGTGTCCCAGGTCGCGCAACAACCCCATCACCTGGTCGGACGCGGCGTCGTAGGCGGCCGGATCCGACGGGAGGAAGGTGGCGTCGGGGCAGCGGCGGGCGGCGGTGCGCAACGGCATGCCCGCATGCACACCGAATTCCCGTGCCTCATACGAGGCGCAGGTGACGACCTTGCGCGGCTCGGTGGGATCACCGTTGCCGCCGACGATGACCGGTAGCCCGGCCAGCTCGGGGTGGCGCCGCAGCTCGACCGACGCCAGGAATTGGTCGAGGTCGACGTGCAGTACCCAGGTGGTCACCGTCCGCACAGCTTGCGCGCCAGACTTTCCCACGCGTCGCCCAAGGTCTGGAGGGTGTGACCGCCGTCGCTCAATTGATGCTCGACGTAGTCGGGGTCGAGCAGGGCCAGCAGCGCGTCGGTTTGCACATCAAGGTCGCCGGAGGTGTGTGCCGACTGCAAGAGCACCCGCACGTGAGTGCGCTGCACCGCGGCCGCGCCAACGTGGCGGGTGTGCGGATCACGGTTGGCCGCCGACAGCAGCGCGTGGTGGGTATGGACGAAGCCGATCCGCTCCCGGCCGAACGCCACCAGTCGATCCATCGGTGGCGCGTCGGGGCCCAGCGGCGGCGGACCGAACAGGAATGCCTGCTGGCTGGCCCGTTCGTCCTCGTCGAGCAGCACCATCATCAGGCCGGCCCGGCTGCCGAACCGGCGGAACAGCGTGCCTTTGCCGACGCCGGCGGCCGCGGCGACGTCATCCATGGTGACGGCCTCCGCACCGCGCTCGGCGACCAGGCCGCGTGCCGCCTGCAGCAAGAGCGCGCGATTGCGCGCCGCGTCGCCGCGCTCCTGCGGAGCGGACACCGGCAATTCGCCCAACCGCTCGACACCGCTCA
>Ga0182041_10000073_pt1 | contig 38855 bp, 29 predicted proteins | sample flu12Cox44000178_FD_125967 | JGI IMG/M metagenome (GOLD analysis project Ga0182041, IMG submission 125967) | Lab enrichment of tropical soil microbial communities from Luquillo Experimental Forest, Puerto Rico - flux8day.12C.oxic.44.000.178 | ecosystem: Environmental > Terrestrial > Soil >...
CTCATCGCATCCTGGGGCTGTAGAAGGTCCCAAGGGTTAGGCTGTTCGCCTATTAAAGCGGTACGTGAGCTGGGTTCAGAACGTCGCGAGACAGTTCGGTCCCTATCTGGTGTGGGCGCAGGAGACTTGAAGGGAGTTGTCCCTAGTACGAGAGGACCGGGATGAACAGACCCCTTGTGTACGAGCTGTCGCGCCAGCGGCATCGCTCGGTAGCGAAGTCTGGAAGAGATAAATGCTGAATGCATCTAAGCATGAAGCTCGCCCTGAGATAAGGTCTCCCAATCCCGCTTCGGCGGGATAAGAAGGGCAGTCGAAGACTACGACTTTGATAGGCGGGAGGTGGAAGCACAGTAATGTGTTGAGCTGACCCGTACTAATCGCCCGTTCGGCTTAATCATAAAACTTTCTCAAACCGTCTTGGCTCCGATCGAGAGCCACTTAGAGAACGAGAGAGGAAGGGGAAGCAACGTTTTGCTTCCGCAGTTTGCTCGATTCGAGTCGAGCTTGTAATGCCAGCCAATTTCTGTTGTCACACTTGCGATTCCTTGGGCTTTAGGGCCAAGAACGCGAGTCACAAGTTTCCGGTGGTTATACCACGAGGGTCACACCCGTTCCCATCCCGAACACGGAAGTTAAGCCTCGCTGGGCCGATGATACTGCGCGGGTAACTGCGTGGGAACGTAGGTCGCCGCCGGGATTAAACTGAAAAAGCCCCAAGTATCGCTTGATACTTGGGGCTTTTGTTTTGGATTACGTGAGGAGTAAAAACATCCTCCGCCCTTAAGAAAAGGGCGAGGTCTGGTTGGGTTTTGACTTTAACCAGGAACACTTTTGGCGGGTTCCTGTCTCATCGAATCGGCCTTACCGCTCCGCATCTCCCTAGGTTTCAGGATCGAGCCTGCCAGGCCCTATACACCAAAAACCTGTGCCTTCTATCCCCGTTCTCAAGAACGGAGCCTTACGCCATCTGGTAATATCCCGGCGTGGACACCATCGATTGGCTGCTCGATGCCGACCCGGCAATAAGCTGGCAGGCGATGCGCGATTTAACTGACGCTTCCCCGACGGCGATCGCCGCGGAGCGCGCCCGCGTCCCGCGCGAAGGGATCGGCGAGGCAATCCTCGCCTGCCAGGGGTCGGACGGCTCGTGGCACCGGGCCAACGCGCCCGTCTGGTTGCCGACTCTCTACACCTTGCTCTTCCTGCGGTCGACCGGCGTCGACCGTGCCGACCCTTCCGTCGAGTCGGCGGTTGCTCGTCTCGAGGCAGGCTACCGGTGGGACAATGAATTCGGCGAAAAGCCGTTCTTCGAGGGGGAGGTGGAGCCGTGCATCAACGGTGGCACGCTCGCGCTTGGCGCCTATTTCGGGCACCCGGCCGAGAGCCTCGCACGCCGTCTCGTCGGCGAGCAGCTCGACGACGGCGGTTGGAACTGCGAAGCGCCGAAGAGCGTGCGCTCGTCGTTTCACACCACGATCTGCGTGCTCGAGGGGCTGCTCGAGTACGAGCGTGCCGTGGGGGCCGCGCCGGAGGTCGCCTCGGCCAGACGGCGCGGCGAGGAGTACCTGCTCGAACGCGCTCTCTTCCGACGGCGCTCGACCGGCGAGGTCGCGAATCCGGCGTTCCTGAAGTTCGCGTTCCCGCCCCGCTATCACTACGACGTCCTCCGTGCGCTCGACTACCTCAGGGACGCCGGTGTTCAGCCCGACACGCGCGTCGGGGATGCCTGCGAGGTCGTCGAAGGAAGGCGGCAGGCCGACGGTCGATGGCTCCTCGATGGCGCGTACGACGAGGCGCTTGCCCTCCCGTTCGGCGAATCGGTGGGTCAGCCGAGTCGGTGGAACACGCTCCGGGCCCTGCGGGTGCTCGGTTGGTACGAGCGAAAAAGAAGGCTCGAGCCGGCGAGCATCCCCTAGGCCAAGCTTTCCGAAGCGCGTCGGCACTGCGACTTCGACGGCGCTGGCTGAGACCTCTCCCAGAGTGGTTAACGAAGAACAGGTGGCTGTCCAGAGCCTAAGGAGTGCTGGAGCCTCTTTTCGTATTCCTTTAGCGCGTGTGCAAAGTGTGTTGCTCCATCCACAGCCTTCTCTCCCTACTTTGGTAAGCATTGCGCGAATTGCTGCGAATTGCTCTTGGCTGCTGGCAACCGGCTTTTGTCTCTGCCTGTAAACCGCCCCTCCCTCTATTTTAGTGTGTTCAGACGCTCAGAAGCAGTAGGCAAATCCGAAGGCGATCGCCGGGTAGTATTGGAACGGCGACAGCTTGTTGTTAATTTTGGCTTGCTCCGCGCGGATGTTCGCCTGGACCGTGGGGTCGGTCGCGGCATTGACGCAGTTGAATCCGTTGGGGCAGGCGTTTCCGGCCAGGTTCAGTTTCGTACGGGCGGATCCCTGAAAGACGGCGCCGATCTCGACATTGAAAGTGAAGTGACGGGTTGGCGGAACGAGGTTACCAAATCCGACCATCGCTGTCGGTGCGACCTTCATGAAGTCCACCTTCCCGGTGCCGCTGATGGGATTCGTGGGGTCGCTCGTGTAGGTTAGGCCGCCGAGTGTGAACGTACTGCCACCCGGAACGCTGGCCGTGGCCGAGGCGCCGTTTCCATTGTAGATGAGCAGGCCGGGGCTTAGATGGAAGGCATAGCCGAGGGGATAGCAGTCCAGATGCGCTTCGCCGGACCGGAGATCGAGTTGGCCCTTGTAGGCGACGCCATCGTGACTAAAGCCGCGGCTGTACTGAAAAATGTTGAAGCCGCCCCGAAGATTCAGCCGGTTGGTCAGTGAAACGGCCGCTTCCACACCCGCACCCAACGTCGAAAGCCGCACCCCCACGCCAACGTGACCGGCGTCTCCTTCGGAGGAATGCCGGGGGCGCGGGACGTCCGCGCTGTTCGTGGCAAGGCTGTCGGCGGGAAGGGATCGAGAATCCAAGGCTTCGCGCTCCGTTTTGCGGCCATCTTCATCCGCGGCCGCCAAACATCTTGCCGGCTGGACAAGGAGGAGGCCGCCGAGGAACAATGCATACCTACGTCGTTCGGACTTTCGCACTTGGAACTCCTTTGTGGGGGTTCTGGAAATACTAAGTTGACGCCTGCACCGGGCCAGCCCGCGACTCCCCCGACCGATTGCGTGCGAATCGATCTGTGGGTGTCCCAGGGACGCCGCTGTAGAACGTAGAACCCGGCCGGAGGAGGGTTTAGGAATCGTCAAAGGGAGATGGCAAGAAAGACAAGATGGGATGGGTACCCAGGGGCGCCCCTGTGCGCTATCTGTCACCCGGACCGGTTCAGCCCTGTGCGGGGGCAACGGGCGGGCCTGCGCTGAGAGCCCCCAAAAAGTCCTTAAAAGTCCTATTGACCTAGACGCCTCCTCGGACTACCTTGGAAGCTTCCCTTTCGGGCCTGGCGAGCCCCGTGATGAGGTCCCCATGAGTACGAACATCGTTTCCAGTACCGCTGCGAGCGCACTACGAGATCGATGGGAGAGATTGCGGAGTCACAAGCGCATCATTTCGCGCATCAAGCTGCTGGTGGAGTGGGATCAAGGTGGCGCGAAGGAAACGGCCAATGCGGTCACCGTGGACGTCAGCCATTCCGGTTGTATGGCCGTCGTGGGAGCCGACCTGCCACTGCACCGGCGCGTGCGGCTGATTCACCCCGAAACCGGGCGCAAAGCAGAAGCCGAGGTGGTGTGGCGCAGCCACGAAGCCTGGGATGCCGGATTCGAACTGCTGAAGCCCGACGCCACATTCTGGAATCTCAAGTAACTGCCATTTCAAGCCATTTCAAGCATGGAGCAGGGGTTGCGACCCGCGCCGTTCGACTCTATCCGGGCTGTTGCCGGAATTTCTGTTGCGGCAAACTCTTCTGGATCGCTTCGAGGTTCGGGGGAGCACCTACGAGCTGCGTACGCGCCTGTCTGTTCTTGTAACTCAAAGAAAACAAAGAGTTTCTTGACGTAGGGCGCTAGCGCATTTCCATCAGGCGCCGATCGAGAGCCGGAGCAAGGCGTTCGCTCAAGCGAGCGATCCACAGCGCGGCGAGGATTCCCGTAAAGACATCCATGGTGTAGTGGGCGCGCAGGATGAGAACGGTCGCGACCTCCAATAGGACCAGGAAGATAGCACCCCATGTGAGCCAGGTGCGGCGGAAACGCGAGAGTTCCAGGGCCCCGAAGACCGCGATAGCCGTATGTCCCGAAAAGAAAAAGTCATTAGCGACATGGTAGGTCACCAAAAGCGAAGGGAATCCGGGGTAGTGCCAGATCATCCCCGGCGGTACGGGGAGCGAGCATAGCGCCTCGACGAGCTGGCGCAAGAGCATCAGCATCACCAAGCCTAGAAAGGGCCGAACGCTTGCGCCAAACAGCCAGCTGCCCAAGAGAAACACGCCCAGAGCGTCAATGAGCGCCGAGCTCAGAATGAGCAAGACGTTGGCAGCCGCCGGATGGTGCGCGAAATAGCCATTCCAGCCGGCGGTCAGGTTGTGCAGCGCGTCGCCAACCCCTGTCTGAGGCGCAGTTCGCGCGCCGAGCAACGACTGCGTCCAGAACCAGATCGCGAGAACCACTCCCGCTATTATCAAACGGAGCAGCAAGCTAGGCCAGGATAATGAATGATTCTCAGCAGGCTTCATGCCGGGCGCTTCCCGGCCAGCGTTGCTTCGAGGTTATTGTGGGATGGCACGCTTGGTCATCTCCAGGGCCAGTTCACGCGCTTTTCGAAGATCGAGTTTCCCGGTACCCAAATAGGGCAGCTTCTCGATGTGCAAGAACTGATCCGCCCGAGGCCGCCACAGCGCGGGCAAATCGCTCTTTCCCAGTTTTTCCAGACACTCCTCGAGCCGCTCGTCGTTCAACGTGTGCAACACGACGAGGCGCTCGCCCTTCTTCTCGTCGGGCACGGCGGTGACCACAAAGGTTTGGTCGGTCGCGCCCGCCAGCTCCTGCAACAAATCCTCCACCTTGATGTGCGGCACCATCTCCCCACCGATCTTGCTGAAGCGGCTCAAGCGGTCGGTGATCCGCAGAAAGCCTTCTTCGTCCACCCGCGCGATGTCGCCGGTGTTATACCAGCCGTCGCGCAAAACGTCAGCGGTTTTTTCCGGCTTGTTGAGGTACCCGCGCATGACATTGGGGCCGCGCACCAGAAGCAGCCCCGGCTCGTTCGCAGCGACCGGCTGCATCGTGTCCGGGTCCACAATCTTCACCGCCACCCCCGGCAAGGGGTGGCCGATGCTCCCGCGCTTCGCGCCCACCTGCCGGAAAGAAGCGGCGCGAAAACCGGTCGTATTCACCGTGACGGCCGGAGAGCATTCCGTGCAGCCGTAGCCCTCATGCGGCCGGATGCCGAAGCGGTCTTCAAAGGCTTGCGAAATGCGTTCCGGCAATTTTTCCGCGCCGGCCATCACGAAACGCAAGCTGCCAAAGTCTTCAGGCGCGCAGCGGCGCGTGTAAGCATTCAGGAAAGTCGGTGTGGCGAGCAGCATGGTTACCGCATATTTGCTGACCAGCGCGCCGATCGCTCGCGAATCGAGCGGATTCGGATGAAACACAACGCCGATGCCGGTCGCCGCGGGCAAACAGAGTGTGCCGGTAAAGCCAAACGAGTGGAAAAAAGGAAGGATTCCCAAAATGCGGTCGTGGGCGTGCAACATGAAAACCTGATTGAGCTGCTCGACATTCGACGCGATGTTGTAATGCGTGAGGACCACGCCTTTGGGATCTCCGGTTGAGCCGCTCGAGAAGATGATCGTAGCAATGTCATCGAGAGAAGCGCGCCGGTCGCCGCCCGCAAATCTCCCTAGTGCCCGCCCGGGCAAAAGGCCCGCCGCCAGCACCGCGGCGAGTTTTTCGCCAAAGCCGGGATCCTTGGCTACGTCTTCAATGAAAATCACTTCGCCCGGCGGCTGAACTTTGACCTTCTCGAGAAAAACGCGGGCGGTCACGACCGTTTTCAAATTGCACTGCTCGGCGCACGAAGCCAGCGTCTCATTGGAAACCGTGTAGTTCAAATTCACGGGCACCTTGCCCATCAGCATGGCCGCAAAATTCACCAGCGCACCTGGGACAGACGGGGGAAGCAAGACGCCGACCATTTCCTGGCCCTGCCAGGGCTTGCCTAGCCGCCTTGCCAATACCAGAGCGCCAACCAGGGCCGAAAAATAGTTGAGTTTCGGCCGCTGTCCATCGGCCATGGCAACCCGCAGGGGATGCCTCCGCGCGGTGTAGGCAAACGTTTCCGGCAGCGTGTGCATGCGGTTTTTGCGTCGTTCAAAAGCCTCGGCACCGAGGTCTTGCACCACGCGGCGCACCTCCTCGGACGTTGCGGTGCACGGCAGCGGCTTTCCAAACGTGACTCGCACCGGGTAGGGAACGCGCCGCGGAAATTTCCAAAGGAAGCGCCCACCGGCAAAGCTGAAAATCGAGCCCCACACACCGTCGAGATTCACAGGGACGATGGGCACGTCGACGCCCTTGACAATGCGTTCCATGCCCCGCCGGAACGGCATCATCTGCCCGATGCGCGTCATTTGTCCTTCCGGGAAAATGCAAACCACTTCGCCGTTCTTAAGCGCTTCCGTGGCTTTACGCAGCGAGTGAATCATTTCGCGCGGGCCCTGGTCCGACGCAATGGGAATCACGCCGAGAACCTTCGCGAAAGGTTTCACGAGCGGATGGTCGTAGGAGCCGCGGAACATCAGAAACCGGATGGGACGGTCAATCGAAGCAAGCAAAAACGCGGCATCCGCCATGGAAACGTGATTCGGCGTCAGTAGGGCCCCGCCGCGCGCGGGCACATTCTCCTGTCCCGCCACATCGAGCCGGTACAACGTGTGTGTCGCCAACCACAACAGCAAACGAAGCAGAGAATCCGGGAGCAAGTACAGCACATAAGCGGTCGCAGCGAGCGACATCACGGCAGTCCAAATAAAGAAAGAAGCCAGACTCGCATGCAAATAATGGGTGAAGCCGGAATAGATTGCCGACGCGCCAATTACGCCGACAAACGACAGGAAGCTCGCGAAGGCAATGACACTGCCTTTGTGGCTCTCCTCGGGCCGATGCTGGATGAGTGCGTTGATGGGCACAACAAAGAATCCGCCAGCGAAGCCTAGAGCACCGAGCAGAAGCAGCACCTGAGCAAAGGTCAGCCCGTGAACGGAGATCACCAGGGCAAACAGCGACATGCCAACGGCGCCGAGAGGGATCAAGCCATACTCGATTTTTCCCGCGGAAAGCAATCCGGCAGCATAACTTCCTATTCCGATGCCAATCGCCAGAGCGGCTTGAAGGTACCCACCGCGGGTCTCGTCCAGATGAAGAACCTCGCGGCCATAAAAGACAATGACGAATTGAAGCAGGGCTCCCAGAAACCAAAAGTAGGTGTTGCCGACAATGGCCAGGCGCAGAATCCGATCGGGCCGGACCAATCGATACTGTTTTCTCAGCTCGCCAAAGACATTGAGGTTGAATTCCTTAGAGGGATCGGCGGGCGGCACGCGGGAAATAGCAAAACTGGTCGTCAGTCCGAATAGGGAACACGCGCCGAACAACCAGCCGGCCAGCGCTTCGCGGCCATGAAAAAGCTGCGCCCACAGCGGCCCAACCACGGCGCCAGCAATGATGGCGACGAATGTGGTGAGCTCAAGGATCCCGTTGCCCCAAGACAGTAACTCCTCGGGGAGGATTTCCGGCAGCAAGCCGTACTTCGCGGGAGAGAAAAAAGCCGCCTGCGTGCTGGCGAGGAAAATGACGGTATAGGCCATCCGCGAGTTGCCACGGGCGAAGGCGTACACGGCGAAGACCATGGCGAAAATCTCAAAAACCTTTGTGCCGATCGTGACGCTGCGCTTGCTGTAGCGGTCCGCAAGGTATCCGCCTGCCATGGAAAATATGAGAAACGGCAGCGCGAACAAATTTCCGATAAGGAAAACGAGAAGATCTTTCTCTGAGGCTGAAGGGTTCGTGCCGAGAATGAGGAAGATGACAAAGAACTTCAGGCCGTTGTCGTTGAACGCACCCTGAAATTGCGTCGCGATCAGGCTCCAAAAGCCAAGCCGCCACTTCTTTCGAGACTCGCCGGGAGCGTGAGTTCGGGAACTTGCCATCCGCGCGCACCAATCCTCTGGATCGAAATCTACCGAAGATAGACAGATTCTAACAGGGGTTCTTGCGGGGCGGATATGAGGTTGCCGATTCGGTGACGAAGGGAGGTCATCCACCCCCGGCTGGCTACGGGTTCGAAACCTGGAAGGACAGGCTATTCTCGCGCTTTTGCTGCCACGATTTCGACCAAGCCTCGTGCACCGGGCTCTCGGCGTAATCGGCGGCAGCTTCCGCACTCGTGAACTCGATGGCGTAGACTCCGCTGAAATCGCGGGCCTGGTTGCGCTCCGTTTTCAACCAGATATTCTTGATGCCGGGAATTTTTCCCGCCATTTCCTTGATGCCCTCGATGGCCTTCTCCCGGTCGTAATTCGACACGTCGTCCCGAAACTTATATACCACGACGTGCAGCACGGTTTTTGGCTGGCTGAAATGGTTCTGCACGGCGGCGCCGCGCGCATGCAGCGTGCCCGCAGCGACTCCCGAAAAGAACAGCGCGGTCCCCGCCGCCATTTGGACCATCCGTTTCATGACCAACCTCATGGTTTCCTCCCTTATGGTTCCGTCGAAGCACGGCCCCGACAGTGTAAGCAAGCCACACCGCACGGAGCAAATCGGCCTGAGTCGCAAGCGCGAAAAGTTCGCAAAGAGTTTGACGTACCAACAGCCCGCTCGTTACTCTCCGAAGACACCTCTGTCGGGGGCAAAATGGATTGGTCGAGCGGCGATTCGCAAGGACAGCCGGCCCAGCCGCAAGCTCCGCCTCGCTTCCCGCGCATCTGGGTGGGCTACCTGCTGGGAGCTGCAACGATTGTCGCCGAGATGATCGCCATTGCGCTGCACCCGGAACTCGCCAAGGAACCGCTTATCGTGCCCCCGCTTTATCTCTTCCTTGCGAATTTTATCAGCCTGGTGTATTGGCTGGTGTGCGTTTATGAGTTTCATGTGCTGCTGATGCGGGCGTCCTCCGGGAGCTATTCCATCAAGCCGATGCGCGCGGCTTGGTTCCACTTGATTCCGGTCTATGGTTTATATTGGGTTTACAGATGGCCGCGGGAGCTGGCGCGCTTCGTGAATAGCCGCCTTCCCGCCCCATTGATGCGGCCGGAACGCACCGGATTCGCGGTTTTTTGGGCTTTCATCGTATTTCTTTTGTTGGACCGGGGTTTTGGCATGATTTTATTGTTCTGGGCCGCTTCGCATCTTTCGCGTTCCTTGCGCCTGGCGCTCGCGGCAGATCTGGGGCCACCGCAAGGCCCTTTGTCTTTTTCCTAATTTTCCGCTCTGAGGAGAACGGATGCTGAGGACGATTCTTTGGATTGTGGTGTTCAGTTGGATTGGCGGTTTCGTTCCCCGGGCTGGGGCCCAACAGCTGAGTCCCGCCGATCCGATGGCGCGCGACATTTTCAAGCAACTGATCGAGATCAACACCACCGACTCGGTGGGCAACGTAACCACCGCCGCCGAAGCCATGGCCAAGCGACTTCGCCGCGCGGGCTTTGCCGAAGATGATCTTCATGTTGCCGGGCCCAGCGACAGCAAAAAGAATCTCGTGGTGCGCTTGCGAGGCACCGGGAAGCGCAAACCGGTCCTGTTTATCGGCCATCTTGATGTTGTCGAGGCGCTTCGCCAAGACTGGACGAGCGATCCCTTCGAATTTCTCGAGAAAGACGGCTATTTCTACGGCCGGGGCACCGAAGACATGAAAGAAGGTGACGCCATCCTGGTCACCAACCTCATTCGCCTGAAGGAAGAGGGCTTCGTGCCGGACCGCGACCTGATTCTCGCGCTGACCGCCGACGAAGAGGGCGGCACGGCGAACGGCGTCAACTGGCTGCTGAAGACGCACCGCGACTGGATCGATGCGGAGTACTGCATCAACCTGGACGGTGGTGAATTCGAAAAGGAGAACGGGAAGCCGATTCTTGCGGCCATTCAGGCCAGCGAAAAAGTTTACGTCGACTTCCAGTTCGAATCCCTGAATCCCGGAGGTCACAGCTCGGTTCCCACGCCAGACAATGCCATTTATCACCTGGCGGGCGCGCTCGTCCGCCTGCAGTCGTTCTCCTTCCCGTTGCATCTCAACGAGATCACCCGTAATTATTTTGAGCGCATGGCCGCGTTGACTTCGGGACAAGAGTCCGCGGACCTCGCAGCGGTGGTCAAACAGCCCCCGGATCCCGCCGCCGCGCGCCGCCTCTCCTCGAGCGCGTATTACAATTCGTTGCTGCACACCACTTGCGTAGCCACCATGCTCGCCGGCGGCCATGCGCCCAACGCCCTTCCGCAGACGGCCCGCGCCAACGTCAACTGCCGCATTTTTCCCGGGGAAGACCCGCAGAGCATTCTCAAGACGCTCGAGCGGGTGGCCAACGACCCCAAAGTAAAAATCAGTATGGTGAAGCAGACCGATCCCGAAGGAAAAGTCGTTCCCCAAGTCGCCGTGCCGCCTTCCCCGCTGCTTCCGGAACTGACCACCGCCGTGGAAAAGACGTTAGGCAGCACCTGGCCTGGACTCCCGCTGGTCTCGACCATGTCCACCGGCGCCACTGACGGAAAGTACACCCGCATCGCCGGCATTCCCACCTATGGCGTCTCCTGCATGTTTTTTGACAAGAATGACGACCGCTCGCACGGAAAAGACGAGCGCGTCGGTGTTCAGGATTTCTACGATGGGCTGGCTTTCAACTATAAGCTGATTCGCGAGCTCTCAACACCACACTAAAACTAACGCCGGCGGAGCAAGCAAGGCAAAAGAGGTACACAAAAAACGCCGCCCGGAGGGAATGCTCTACGGGCCGCAACCATTCTGGTTGTGATTCGCCAGGTCCCCTTACGGCTTGCCGGGCTGCGCCTCACTCGGTTTGGCATCCGGCTGCGCGGCGGTGCTTGCCGCAATGGGTTTGGCGGGTTCCGTGCTAAACCGCGTTAGGTAGGGCATGAACGGCGTGACCTCAAACGGCATCTTTTCCCGTTCGGCAATGGTCCCGATCGGCTTGCTTTTAATGAGTTCCAGCTTGTCGCCCCAGGGATCCAGCTTCACGCGTCCGCCGAGCGGCAGCGCCACAATCGTCTGTGGGTTCTGTTTCTGGTCGGCCGTCGCCACGGTTTTGAGGTCCGCGATCACCGGAACACGGTTCCCCAGGTGGCCGCTGATGAGGTTAGGAATTTCCTTTTGGCGCTCTTCCAGGGCGGTCAGGAACAGCCCGGCGTTGCCAAGCTGGTTTTTATACGGCGAATTATTCAGGAACTGCATGGCCTTTTCACTCGCGGCCCTCTCTTCTTCCGGCGTCCGGGCAAATCCAAAGTGACGGAACGTTTCCTTATCGTCCACCAGCAAATTGTCGAAGAATCCATAGGCTGGATCCATGCGATGGCCAAGGACGACGTGCCCCAGTTCATGAGCCAGAATCGTTGCCAGGCTGGCTTCGTCGGGAAGCACATCGATCAAACCTCGGCTCAACACCACGGTATGGCCAATCGTAAAAGACTCCAAGGTCGACACCGTCAGAATGCGGCAGCGCACCTCGGGTTCGACCTCGACATTGTTGGTCACCTCGAGGTTGTTGACTACCGTGTCGAGCACTTTATCCACTTCCCCGCGCGGCGCGATCAAACCAATGCGCTCGAACCGGTCAATGACGTTGTCCTCTGCCTGGCGGTCCCAGGAGCGCTGCGCCTGAATGGGAGTAAGGTCATTGGCCGTCTTGGTGTCGTCTTGCACCGGGGTCTCGACCAGAATCTTGCTCAATTCCTGTTCCTCACTGGCATGCCCGAGGTTGTAGCCCCAAAGCCGCGTTTGCGCGCGGAAATCCAGCCGCTTCGATACGGCGTAATGCAGATCGCTCTCCTGGCTGTAAACAAACGAAGGCAGCCAGACACCTGGCTGTACGTTGGTGCGCCAGCTGTCGAAGTGGAAGTACCAGCTGGCGTGACCGTTGCCGCTGTACCCGCCGTTAAACCGCACGACGTTGTAATCCTGATCCTCCACCCAGATGCGCCCGAGGAAACGGCCTTTGCCGGATTTTTCCATCGGGGTCACGTCGAACACCAGGCAGCGCACTTCTCCGAGAAACTCACGCCGCACGTAATCGAACTTGTAATGCTGTTTGTCGAACCCGTTGGTGTCGATGAAGATCATCTGCAGGAATCCCCCGGGTATGAATTCCGCAGAGAATGAAAAGAAGTTGCCGATGGCGGCAAAGATCTTCTTTCCCTTGCTGTTGGTGTCCGTCAGGGAAACCAGGGCCACGCCTTTGGAAAAATCCGCGCGGCCGAGAAAGTATTTGTCGCCCGCAGGCACCGACCCGAGTTCTTTGTCCGGCCTCTGGTTCTGAATGTAGGTCTCGACCAGCGGCGAATACTGGCGGATTTGCTGGATGGCCCGGTTCTCGTTGGTGATCACGCGGTCGATCACGTCCGACATGGTTCGCGCGGGGACCTGGGGCTCCGGTCTCGCGGTCGCTCGGACGACCGTTCCCCCTCCGCTCAGCAACACACCACAAACGACTGCTGCCACTCTGCGCATCGTCTCTCTCCTCAGTAGGCCAGGCGGAACTCGATTCGCACGCGCGCCGGAAAGTCGACCGGTTGGCCATCGCGCTTTGCCGGCTTGAACTTGATCTGTTGCGCCGCGCGCATCGCGGCCTCATCGAGCCCGTGGCCCAAACCGCCGATGACCCGGTTGACCTGAATGCTCCCATTCGCCAGAAAGACCATGTCCAGAACCACGTCGCCTTCGATTTTCAGACTGCGCCCTTCGGCGGTATAAACCGGACGCGGTTTTTCCAAAATGTCCACCGGTGTTGTGGGGTTTTCACTGCTCGCGACTTTTTTCTTGGGCGCTTCCGTGACTACCGATTGATCCGCGAAGCCGCCCTCATGAACCGTGCCCTTTTTCGTGCTTGGCGGAGGATTCGCAATTCCGTTGCCGAAACCCGTGCTCGCCACGGTGCCGCGAATTCCTTTGTCTCCTCCCGTGCCGTTGCCATAGCCGGGGCCACCGGGCAGTGCAGGTGAACCCTGGCGGTTCACGTTGGTCGCATGGTTCGGATCACCCTTGCCCGGTATCCCGTTGGGATCGCCAAATCCGCCCGTTTGCACTTTGTTCAACGGCGCCACGACCGTCGCGGGCGCCGCGCTGCCGCTCGACAGGTTCCCGATCTTCACCTCATCTTTTGGACGCTTCGGTTGCTTCGTCTCCACTTCAACCTTTTCATCGAATTTCGGATTCAGCTCCAGCGGCTTGACTTCGACTTTCTTCATTTCCGGCTGGATCGCCTTCGCCGTCAGGAACACGTGCGGCTGCTTCGGGTTCAGTTTCACTGGCTCGGGAACTTCCGGCTTCGGCTGGACAGGCTTAGGTTTGATCTTCGGCGGGGGCGGAGGAGGCGGTGGTGGCGGGGCCACCGGAATCAACGTGACCGGCTGCATCAGCTCGGTGGGCCTGAGGTTCAGCGCGGTCTTCATCTGCACGGGGAAGGCCATGGGGATCAGAAGCAGAAATCCGAGGACCGCGATTTGCCCAAATGCGCTGACCCCCATGCGGTCCCAGCGCCGCTCTGGGTCAGGAAGCAAAGCCAGTCGAGCCGAAACCGGATGTGACCCAATGGCTTTTTTCCAGGCTTGCGGGTCGCCCATACGGCCGCGGTTGGACTGGAAACCGACGCCCATCGACGTCTTGCTTGGATCTAGCATCATGGTTGCCATCCGCGCGCCGCCTCGTGAAATTCCGTCCAGAGACAGGGAATCCTAGTGATGGTGTTCCCGAGTCCGCTGGTAAATTAGGAAGTGCGCTCTTCAGTACCAGAGTACTGACGAGGCTGAGGGAGCAAGAATAGGACTTTCGTACTATCGAGGCGAAGTCGCTATGGCTCCCGTGAGCGCACCGTAGCACACCTTTTTTAAAACCCCGGCGAGGCGGTTTCCGTTGCGGGGCAGAGTTCGCAACACAATCCTAGCATACTCCAATTTCGATCCGATTGTTTGTGTTTTGCTCACCAACTTCCCGTCCCTAGGGCTTATGCTCTAGGATGCAAGGAAACTCCTCGGCGTTGGTTGATATAGCGGGGATTACCGTATTCTGCGTCATGGCAAAAGACACGCCAAAGCAAATCCCTGAGCCTCTCTCAGGTCTTCTCCGGCTGCTCGATGGCCACGCCTCGCTCGTCGAGAAGCTCTACGCCCAATCGCAAGCGGCCCGCTGGGCGCTGACCTTGGAGCGTTTCTCCCTCGCCCTGGAACGCAGCGCCGCCAAGCGCTTCGCGGGCGAGTCGCCTGCCGGCCAAACGCTCGAGGATTACCTCGTTCGGATTCACGTGCAGGACCTCGCCTTGGCCACCGCCTGTGCTGCCGGGTGCGAATCCGCCTGGGAGCATTTTTTCGCCACGTACCGTCAATATCTTTACTCTGCTGCCGCCGCCATCACTCGCCGTCCGCTCGGAGACCCCTACGCGCGCGAATTTGCGGATTCCTTGTACGCCACGCTTTATGGCCGGGAAACCGCCCTCGGCCGCGTGTCTCTGTTCCATCATTTTCATGGCCGCAGCAAACTTTCCACCTGGCTTCGCGCCGTGCTCGCGCAGCGATACATCGATGTCTTGCGCCAGGAAAAACGCCTTGAGAGTCTGGAGGACGACGATGGCTTCGAGAAAGCCCTCCCTCCCAAGCACAGAACGAACTGGGAACCGACCGACCCGTGGCGCGCACGCTATCTTCAGTTGCTGGCCGCCGCGCTCAAGCAGGCGATCGGTTCTTTGCATCCGCTCGATCGCACCCGGCTGATTTCCTACTACCTGAACAACCTGACCCTGGCCGAGATCGGCAAGGGCATGAACGAGCACGAGGCCACCGTCTCCCGCAAGCTTGAGCGCGTCCGCCGGGAACTGAAAGACAAAGTCATCACCATTCTGAAATCCGCGTGTGTGACGAAGGACGGCCCGCAGGCGCAGACTCGTGACGGGCAACCCGGCCTGGACGACGCCCAGATCCAGCTCTGTTTGGAATACGCCACGGAGGCGTGGCCTTTCGATTTTTCGGAACTGCTCGACGCGATCCCGCCGCCCCCGCCCGACGGCTGAGCCGCGTTTGCAAGAGAAGCCCCGATAGTCCGTTCTAAGAAGGAGAGATCGAGGGATGGCTGCTGAAGAAGACAAGAAGTTTGACGCCGTTTTGAGCGGGTTCCTCGTGAAAGGCCTGCGCGTCCCGGCCGGAAATTTGCATTGTCCGGAATCCGATGTGCTCGCCGCCTATCATGAGCGCTCGCTGCTGCCCGAAGAAATGAACTCATGGAAAGAACACATTGTTGGCTGCGCGCGGTGCCAGGCCGTTCTTGCCGAGCTCGAGGCAACCGACGCCATTCCACTGCGAGCTTCCGAAGATGCTTCGGAAAGGGAAGAAGCCCTACCGAAATCCCCAAAGAAATCTCGCATCATGCCGATCTCCCGCGGCGTGCGTTGGCAATGGCTTGCTCCCGCAGGAGCTCTTGCCGCGGGCCTGCTGGTCTGGGTTGCCTGGCACGAAAATCAGCCGTCGCAATGGAAAACTCCCGCACCAGTCAAAACCGCAAAGGTCGAGCCCCCTTCCCAATCCGCACCGCAGCCACCGTCCACCCTGCCGGCGCAAGCGTCTCCACAGTCGGATCAGGCGCGGACGGATCACTTGGCTAGGCCTTCGAACGATCAAGCGGAGGCCCGCGGACGGCTTTCTGCACAGGAAAAGCCGATACCCGAGGCCTTAGAGCAGCTCGAAAAAACTGACGCCCGTGTCGGGAGTGTTCCGGCAAAGCCCTCCGCCAACAAAGAGCGGGTTGCGCGCCAGGAAGCCGCGCAAGACCTGGTGGCCGCGAGTCCTGCTCAGAACCAGCCGGCCCAGGAACCCCAGGCAGGGCTCGCGGGAGCCGCGCAAACCGTAGACGTGCGAACGGAAACGGCCAATGCCCAGATGCAAGCGCAGCAACGCCCGCTCGGCGCGCAGAAATCTGCCGCGCCAAGTCCTGTTGCTGCCGAGGCAGAGACGGGGAAGAAACTTGCCCGGCGTGCTGTTGCTGCGCCTTCTCCGACCGACTCGGCGGCGTTTAGCGACCTCCGTGCTTCTCAGACGCTAATGGTTCGTGCCTCGGATTTGAGTTTGATTGTCACCCCCAATAAGAAGACGCTCTGGCGCGCCGGCCATACGGGCATGATCGAATTCTCAAGAGATGGCGGCGCGTCCTGGTCGCGGCAAACGAGCAACGTGCTTGCGGATCTGACGGCGGGCTTCGCGCCCTCGGAAAAAGTTTGCTGGATCGTGGGCCGCGCCGGAACCATTCTTCTGACCACCGATGCCGGCTCGCACTGGGCGCTGCTCCATTCACCGCTTGAAGAAGATTTGGGAGGAGTTCACTCGACCGACGCGCTCCACGCCACCATCTGGAATCTTGGCAACACAAAAGTCTTCGAAACCACCGACGGCGGAGTGAGCTGGAAGCCCGCCGCCTCGCCATGAGCGGCGAGCGACACTTTCAGTAATTCTCTGTTGATTCGACTTGTAAGGCGGCAGCTTGATCCCGGGCGGAGCAAGAGGATGCTGCGCGGTTCAACCACTTGTCCTGGTTGCGGTGAGTTGCCTGCAAGAGATTCCTCGCTTGCCGTTCTAACCAAGAAGGCAAATCCCGATTGAGGTGAAAGCAGATGAAAATCCCCGCAATTCCGTCAGCCGCGCGGTGGCTTTGCGCGATTTCGGCAGCCACCGCCCTCGCTGCCAGCGCCGTGATCGCATATCCAGCGGCAAGAAACGAAGGAGTCTCCGAGCTCCAGGAAAAAGAAGCCGCCCGCGCCGTCCCCGATCAGTCCACCGGCTTGAATGATCAGACCGAGCTCAACGTCACCGTGTACAATTCCAACATCGCGCTGGTTCGCGACGTGCGTAATCTCGTGCTTCCGAGCGGCGCTTTTCGCCTGAAGTTCATGGACATCGCCGCCACGGTCAATCCGGCTACCGTGCACTTCCGCTCGCTCACCGACCCGGACAAGCTTGGCGTCATCGAGCAGAACTACGAATACGATCTCCTCGAACCCGCAAAACTTCTGCACAAATACGTCGGCAAGGAAGTGACTCTCGTTCGGACCTACCAGGAGAGCGGCACCACCAAGCATGAAGAAATCAAAGCCACCTTGCTTTCCGACAACAACGGCCTGGTCTGGAAAATCGGCCCGGACATCGTTACCGGAATGTTCGGTGAGAGCTATCGCTTCCCGGAGGTTCCGGCGAACCTTTACGACCGCCCAACGCTACTCATGTCGCTCGAAAACTCCGGCCCCCGCAAGCAGCAGATTGAGGCTTCCTATCTCGCCAACAACCTTTCCTGGAACGCCGACTACGTCCTCACCGTGGCTAGGGACGATAAGAACGCGGACCTCGACGGCTGGGTGACCGTCGTCAACAACAGCGGCACGGCGTTTCACAACGCGCGTCTCGAGCTCGTTGCCGGCGAGGTGAATCGCGTCCCGCCGCCGGCCGTGGCCGAAAGCTTTGCGCGAAACGCGGTAGCTGCCAAGGCGGCGGCGCCCCAGTTTCAACAGGAAGCTTTCAGCGAATACCATCTCTACACGCTCGGCCGCAAAACTTCCGTCGAAGACAAGGAAACCAAGCAGATCAGCTTGCTCGAGGGCTCCGGTATCCCGGTCGAAAAGGTTTTCGCCGTCAACGGCCAGAGCTCCTACTATCGCAATCAGCAGGTCCCCGGCGCGCCGCTGAGAGATCCCGTGATGGTCTACTACAAGTTCAAGAACGAAGAAAAAAACGGCCTGGGCATTCCTCTGCCCGCCGGCAATGTGCGCGTTTATCAGAAAGACTCGAAGGGCGGCATCCTCTTCGCGGGAGAAGACCGCATCGATCACACTCCCAAAGGCGAGGAGGTGAGCATCCATATTGGCAATGCTTTCGACGTCGTCGCCGAGCACAAGCAGACCGACTACAAACACGTCGATACCCACACCTGGGAATTCGAGTATGAGGTCACCCTGCGCAACCACAAGGACGCCCCCATTGTCGTCCAAGTGAACGAACCCATCGGCGGCGATTGGGAAATGCTCTCTTCCAGCTACAAGTACACGAAAACGGCGGCCTTCGCGGCGCAATTCAACGTTCCCGTGGCGAAAGACGGCACCGCGGTCCTGAAGTATCGCGTCCGCGCCAAATGGTGATTCACCATCTTTCGTTGCCAACGGTCCTCTGTTCTGAGTGTGGGGCACGATCCCATCGTGCCCTTCTTGCTGCGTGCTTGCCCGGTCTGCTCCCAGCCATCTCTGGCGCGGGCTCATCCCGAGGGAGCGATCCCGGCGGAAATTCAATAGCGGCGTGGTCACTCTGCTCAAACCCTCCCCGGTCCTTTTGCCGCGGGCGAAACATTTGTTGCATTTTCTCCGCGATGCCTGCTGCATGACAAAATGGCTTGACAGATTTTGCCACCGCCCCTAGAGTAACGCGCACCGGGGACTATGGGTTCGTTGCATCATCTGTTGCACAAGGCCCTTTGTGTATTCGCCGAGTAGGCGCCGCTTTGTGCAGCATCAAGCGGGAAGCCGGTCATTCTGGGGTGGGAGGTTCGCATGCATCGTTGCCGTTTCGCTGATCCCTTTCCGCATCGCTTTGCGCTCGTAACCGCGCTCTGTCGTCTTGGCCTTGGTCTCCTGCTTGGACCCATCGCTTTCCCCTTGGTCCCGGCCCTGCTCGCGCAAACTGCCGGAACCGGGGCCATCGCCGGCTCCATCACCGACCCGAGCGGGGCATCGGTCGCCGAGGCGCAAGTAAAGGCTATCAACGAAGCGACAGGCGAGGTACGAACGGCAGCGTCAACCGCAGCGGGCAATTATACGGTGGCGCTGCTGCTTCCCGGCCTGTACACCTTGGAGATTTCGAAGACCGGCTTCAAGCTAGTCCAGGCTCCCCACATCAGCGTCGTTGTTACGGAAACGAAGACCTTCAACGTTCGCATGGAATTGGGTCAAATCGCCGATAAGGTCATCGTCGAGGCGCTGGCCGAGCAGCTGCAAACCCAGTCGAGCGCGTTGGGCGAGGTCACCAGCGGAGACCAGGTGCGCACCTTGCCGCTAGTCACCCGCAATTACACGCAGATTATTTCCCTGAATCCCGGCGTGGCCGCCGAAGTGACCGATGCCGGTGCAATCGGACGAGGAGATGTCGGATTAGGTGGCGCGCCCATTGTCGCGAACGGCGGATGGCAAGGCGACAACAACGTTCAGATGAATGGAGTAGGAATCAACGATCTGCAAAGCAGCGGTTACTTTAGCGGAGGAGTAGCCATCCCCAACCCGGACACGATCGAGGAATTCAAGGTGCAAACCGGCCAGTACGACGCTGCCTATGGACGAAATGCTGGCGCGAATGTCGATGTTGTCACAAAGGGGGGATCCAACGATTTTCACGGTGCCGCATGGGAATTCTTCCGAAATGACGACCTTAATGCGAACACCTTCTTTCGGAATTCCGCCAGCCAGCCTCGGCCGGTGTTGAAGCAGAATCAGTTCGGCTTTGATCTCGGCGGCCCGATCCGGCGGGACAAGCTTTTTTTCTTCACCTCCTATCAAGGCACTCGCCAGCGAAACGGTTTGGATTCCAGTTGCTCGAGTTCGGTCACTTCCCCGCCCATCACGAACGACCGGTCAGCAGCCGCCCTCGGCCAGCTCTTTGCGGGCCAACGTGGCGTCATCCAAACTGCGCTTGGCGGTGTCGGTCCAGCGATCGCCAGCGACGGCTCCAACATCAATCCGGTTGCCCTTGCCCTGCTTCAGCTCAAGGGGCCGAACGGCCAATACGTCATTCCCACTCCGCAGAAAGTGGACACGAGCAAACCGTTCGAGTCACAGGGATTCTCGGCGTTCAGCGCGGCGTGCCCGTTCACCGAAGATCAATTTATGACCAACGCGGATTGGCAATTATCGGCCAAAAGCAAGATCGAGGGGCGCTTCTTCTTTGCCAATAGCGACACGACCTTTTCCCTCCCTCAGGCCAACCTCGGCGGCGGCACACCTCCCGGTTTCCCAGTCGAGCTGACCAATAATTTCCGTAACTTCACCCTCACTCATACTTACATTTTCAGTTCGGCGCTGGTCAATCGGGCGGAGATCGGCTTTCATCGCACCCTGGGGTTGTTTGTGCAGAGCAAGGTGTTCAGTTTCTCCCAAATCGGGGCAACGGTTCCTCCGTTTGATGACACCATTCCAGCGATCGGCCTGGACTTTGGTTCCGCAACGGGTTTGTCTCTAGGGGGTAATGGCCAAACCGTTCACCTTGCTCAGAACGTGTATACCTTTCAAGACTCACTTTCCTGGAACCGAGGACGCCATGCCTTTCGGTTTGGGGCCGGGGTAACCCGCGAACAACTCAATCAAGTTGGGTTTCATTACCTCGCCGGTGCGCTCTATTTGAGTTGGGCGGACTTCCTCCTGGGCCTCGACGCGCAAGGCAACGGGACCGCGCCATTTGCCCCGTTCGGGCTGGCCACAAGCAATGTCATTGCTTCTTTGGACTTGCCTGGCTTGTTTGACCGCGCCTGGCGAGTTTGGGAAACCAACTCGTATGTGCAGGATGATTTCAAGGTAACCTCGCGTCTCACGCTCAACTTGGGTTTTCGCTATGATCGAATCGGTGACATCGCGGATGCCCTGGGACGCAATGCTTCCTTTGACGTCAGGCTCGCGAACCCCAATCCGCCCGCAACCGGCACACTCGCCGGATATCTGGTTTCCTCCAACTACTCCGGTGGCGCGATTCCGGCTGGCGTAACCCAGGTAGGCAACGAATTCGGGGGTTACGGAAAGAACCAGAACACCTGGAACCCGCGAGTCGGTTTTGCCTGGCGATTGCCGCGCACGGAGCGCTTCGTCTTGCGCGGCGGTTACGGAATCTACCACTCGCGCTATACGGGACAGCCCTTTCTTCAGCTCCTCACCGGAGCGCCCTTCGCGCAACTTCGCGAACTCGTCGCCGGAGCCAATGCAGCTGCCACGAACCAAGTGCCTCTTCCATTGGCTGTGCCTTCCTTGCCGGGTTTCCCCGCCTATTCATCGAATCCGGACTCACCTCCCCTGCAAACCACCATTTTTGACCCTCGCTTCCAACCTCCTATGACCCAGGAGTACAGTTTGGGTCTGCAAACTCAACTGCCGGCCGGGTTCGTTCTGGAAACCGGCTATTCGGGAGCCCGCGGGCTACACTTGATCCAAGAAGGGTCCGTCAATCAGGCTCAACTTGCCAGCGCGGCGAATCCCATCCGGGGCCAAACAACAAATACCCTCGCCAATATTGGCCTTCGTGTTCCTTATCAGGGCTGGGACCCTGCTCTGATGCAACAAATCGAGTCCGCGGGTTCTTCTTGGTATAACGCCTTGCTTGTGGGGCTCAACAAACGGTTCAGTCATGGGCTCACGTCTCAGATTTCCTACACTTTCTCGCGCGACCTTTCGACCAACGCTAACTCTACATCCGGCCCGAATGGTGGCTCATCCTACGGCGATCAGGACAACCCCAAGCAACGCTATGGCCCGGACTCTTTTATCCGGGAGCATCGTTTTATCGCGAACTTCGCTTACCAGCTTCCGGGGCCGAAGAATACTCGTTCGGCTTTAGGTGAAACCATAGGCGGTTGGATGGTCGCAGGGGTCGCAACAATTCAGTCCGGCCGACCGCTTACTCTGACTTACAACCATTCGGCCGGCAAGCCAAGCGTCTTCGGTACGGCGTTTCTGGACCGTCCCTCGCTGTCCGGGAAATGCACACCAAGCCAGTATGTCAATCCCGGCTCCGTCGCGTCGAACATCGGAGGAAGCAAGACCTACATCAACACTTCCTGCTTTAACGATCCGGCGGTGTTCAGCGCCGACGATCCTGTCGGGGTTGGCTTTGGCAATGCTGGAGTCGGAATTCTTAACGGACCGGGGCAACAGAACTACGATCTCTCCTTGATTAAGAGGTTTCCTATGAGCTGGCCACGCGAAGGCACGGCTTTGGAGTTTCGCACCGAGTTTTTTAATGCGTTCAATCACCCTCAGTTCGACGACCCTGACGTCGAATTCACTTCCAAATCAACTTTCGGTCAGATTTCAAGGACCATCGTGAATCCACGAGTCGTGCAGTTCGCCTTGAAGTTGAGTTTCTAGCTGGCGCTAAAAACTGGTGATCCATCTCCGGTGCTGACCGTTTCGCGTTCGCTCACTTGGTTTCGCTCGGGGGATCAATGAAAAAAAGCCCGTCTACGAGCTGATTCCCCGAAAGCAATTGTCGTTCGACGTGCAGGGCCTCGCGGGCTTCCGGGTGGACTTTCTGTGGACCCGAGCGGCAAAGTCACCGAAGCCGTCTCCACCACCCGAACGGCGTCCTTCACGCCAAGCGCAAATAGCCGCTGGCTTTAAAGCAAAAGTCGAACTTCCTGGTTCGCGCGCGAGGTCACCTTCTCCCGAAGCGCGTAGGGCGTTCAGGTCTCGGATGCGGCCGCTCTCAGTAGAAGATAATGGAGGCCAAGAACCAGAACATCAAAAAAGCCGGCATTTCTATCGAGCTTTGGCACTAGTACGCCTTCGCGCAGTGACTGGCGGGGTAAACTCCGAGCTACTGCTGGGCTCGGCGACGAAGATCATTTCAGGGGAGTCGTCACCGATAGACGTTTTGTCAAAATCGCCGTATTCCGCGGTCACGCGGAAGCCCGAGCGGGCCAGCAGGTGCTCGACTTCGTACCGGAAGAAATAGCGCAGCGGCCAGGCAAACACCAGGCGCTCCTTCTGCCCGTCGGGATGTTCGACGGCGTAAATCATCTCGACGTCATTGCGCTGCTCGGCGCGATGAAACGCAGCAACCCGCTCACTGATGCGGACCAGCTTGCCGTCGTGCGACCGGTACTCGACAAGCGGGGATTCGCGCATGTGAACGGTATCGTGAATGCGCTCGGCGTCGGTCTGGAACACGTCCAGGATGAGGCGGCCGGCGGGCCGCAGATGCTTGCGGACACAATCGAGGCAGGCCATCTGGTCGCGCACCTCGAGCAAGTGCTGAAACGGGCGGAACGGAATAAGGATAAGCTGGAACTTTTCGCCCAGGTCAAACTGGGTCATGTCGGCCTGCACGAGATGGACGCGTTCGCGCTCTTCCCTGTTGAGCGCGGCGCGCTTGCGCGCGGCGTGCTCGAGCATGCGTTCGGAAAGGTCGAGACCGGTGACGCGCTTGCCCACTTGCGCGAGCGCCATGGCGATGCGCCCGGTGCCGCAGCCGAGCTCGAGCACGGGGTCGCCGAACTCGCGCGCGGCGTCGCGATAAAACGCCACGTCCTGCATGCGTAGACGCACGAGCGGCGATTCGTCGTAGTAGTCCGCGATGAATGAATCGTACAACGCGGGGGACATGTTTTTTCGGTTGGCCGGCAAGCGTGATCCCCGATCTTTCGAGACCTTCAAGCGGTTTCAGGAGACGACGGCATCGGCTTCGATTTCCACGAGCATTTCGGGGGAAATCAGCTTGCTCACTTCGACCATGCTCGTCGCCGGACGAATCTCGCCGAAAAATTCTCCGTGGGCGCGGCCGACCTTTTCCCATTCGGAAATGTTGGTGACGTAAATACGCGTGCGCACGACATCCTTCAGTGCTGCACCGGCCTTCGCGAGCGCGGCTTCGATGTTGCGGATGGTTTGGATGGTTTGCGCGCGGGCGTCGCCCACGCCGACAATTCTGCCGTCGGGCCCGGTTGCGGTCGTGCCGGAAACGGTGACAGAGTTGCCGATGCGCACCGCGCGGGAGTAACCGACAATCGGCTCCCAGGGCGCCCCGCTCGAAATGTTTTGCCTCTCCATGTTCGCCTCTCGTTGGGCTCGACTTTCGCGACCAGCTGCAATGCCAGGTTCGCGTGCCACAAAGAATAATCCAATCGGCACCATTTCCGACACCGGCGGCAGGAAGTATCCGCGCGTTTTGCAATGATGCTAAACTGAAGGCACCTTCGCGGGGAAACCGCCAACCAGAGAGACCGAGACAAGGGATGAAGTGCAACAACATTCTTGAAGCAATCGGGCATACGCCGCTGGTGCGGCTGAACCGCATTGCCAAGGAGCTGAAGCCGCAGATCTACGTGAAGGCGGAGTTCATGAACCCGGGCGGGTCGGTAAAGGACCGCATCGGCATGACCATGATTCATGACGCCGAAAAACGCGGCCTGCTGAAACCGGGCGGCACGATCATCGAAGGCACCTCGGGAAATACCGGCATGGGGCTGGCGCTCGTGGCGGCAGTGCGCGGCTACAAATGCGTGTTTACAACAACGGACAAGCAATCGAAGGAAAAAGTGGATTTGCTGAAGGCCCTGGGTGCGGAGGTCATCGTGTGCCCCACGGCGGTCGAGCCGGAAGATCCGCGCAGCTACTATTCGGTGGCAAAGAAACTCGCACGCGAAATTCCCAATTCGTACTATCCGAATCAGTACGACAACCCGATGAATCCCGAAGCGCACTACCTTACGACGGGACCGGAGATTTGGGAGGACAGCGAAGGGAAGATCACGCACTTTGTTTGTGGGCTGGGCACCGGGGGGACCATCAGCGGCGCGGGGAAATATCTGAAGGAAAAAAATCCTGCGGTCAAGATTATCGGCGTCGATCCATACGGCTCCCTGTATTACGACTTCGTGAAGACCGGGACCACCATTAAGGCGAAGACCTACGTGGTCGAAGGCATCGGCGAGGATTTTTTCCCGACGACGATGAATTTGAAGATTCTCGATGACATTATCCAGGTGAATGACGAGGAGTGTTTTGTGGTGGCGCGGCGGCTGGCGAAATTGGAAGGACTGTTGACCGGGGGTTCGGGCGGCGGATGCCTGTCGGGCGCCTTGCGGCTGGCGAAAAATCTCGGGCCCAGCGATTTCCTGGTGGTGCTGCTGCCGGACACGGGGATGCGCTATCTGAGCAAAGTGTACAACGACGAATGGATGCGCGAGCGCGGGTACGTGGATGCGGCGATGCAAATCACCGTGGCCGAAGTGGTGAAGGCCAAGCATGCCGCCGGCAAAGTGCGCGAACTGGTGATTGCGCGGCCGTATCAGACCGTTTTTCACGCGCTCAAGAGCATGCAGGACCAGGACATTTCGCAGATTCCCGTGTTCGAGGAGAACACGCCGATTGGGACCATCTACGAGGATCAGATTTTGAATTTGGCGCTGCAAGGCAAGGATCTGCGCAAGCTGGTGGTGCGCGAAGTGATGAGCAATCCCCTGCCGCAGGTGCCGAAGACGGCGCCGGTCGAGCGCGTGACGCATATCTTGAGCCACGAAAACCCGGCGGTGTTCGTGGACATGGGCAATTCCCACTTCGAAATTCTCACGAAGTACGACCTCATGAGCACGGTGGCCTCGCTCATGGAGCAAAAGCGGTAAGGGAGAATCCGCGTGCCTGCTGGTCCCGGACCGATAGGGTTTGCTGCCTTTACCGGAGTAAAATTCCTCGGATACTCAGTTGCGGCGAGTGTCCTTACCAATGCTTTCCAGTCGTCCAGAAACGTTTGGTTCGTGGGACTGGCTCGGACAGGGATCGGACTCGTTGCCGGGACCTTATTCGGAGGGATATGGATTCTTTTGTCCATGCGTTTCGACAACAACTGGCCTGACTGGCTGGCGGCTACGGTTTTCTTCGGGTTGCTAATTCCTATTCGGCTCGCGGAATGGTCGCTGTTGATTCATCTCTTTTTCGACCGAGGACTCGTCGAGCGGGCACGAGACTTTAAGTTTGCGACCGCTGGCAGTTTGTGGTCCTTCGTTCTGGACGCGGTAGGTATTTTCTCCGCTTTTGTCGTTCCCGGGGGATTCTGGGTTTGCTAAGGGCTTTTGCTTGACGCATGAAGATTCATGATTTCAATGAGCGGCTGAAGGACGCCATTCTCATCGCCGATGGAGCGATGGGGTCGGTGCTGCACGAAGCGGTGGGTCCGCAGCGGTGCTTCGACGAGTTGAACGCGACCGAGCCGGAAGCGGTCTTCCGCGTGCATCAGGCATACGTCGAGGCGGGGGCGCAGATCATCGAGACCAATACGTTCGGGGCGAATCGCTTCAAGCTGGCGCCGCTCGGACTCAGCAACGAAGTGCAGCGATTCAACAGCCGCGGTGTCAAGATTGCGCGGGAGGCTCGCGAGTCCGCCGCGCGGGAAGTGCTCATCGCCGGCTCGATCGGACCGCTGGGTCTCGGTGTGCAGGCGCGCCATCCCGACGATAAAGAGATTCTGGATGTTTTTTATGAGCAGGCGCTGGCGCTCGAGGAGCGCGGCGTCGATTTCTACATTCTCGAAACTTTTTCGTACATTGAAGAGCTCTTGCTGGCGGTGGACGCGATTCGCTCATTTTCCGGCTTGCCCATCGTGGCGCAGCTGACCTATTCGGAAGAAGGCACCACGCATGGCGATATTCGGCCTTCGGACGCGGCCTCGCAACTGAAAAACAAAAATGTGCAGGTGATTGGCGCGAATTGCACGCTGGGTCCGCAGGCGCTGCTCCCGATTTTGCAAGAGCTTGCGGCGGTGGACGACATTCGAACGAGCGGCATGCCCAACGCAGGCTTCCCAAAGCGAGAAGGCGACCGCATCGTGTATCCGAAATCGTCGCCGCAATATTTCGCGCGCTTTGCCCGCGACGCGGCGGCGCTCGGAGTGCGCATTCTGGGCGGCTGCTGCGGGACGACGCCGGCGCACATTCAGGCGATGGCGGAAGCGGTCAAGTCGCTGCGCCCGGCGAAGGCCCATGCTACGTCCCCCGTAGCGGTCGAAGCAGTCGCGAAGGCCGCCCCGGTTTCGCAGCGCGAGCCCGAGAGCCGATTCTGGAAAAAGCTGAAGAAAAGGGAGTTCGCGATTTGCGTGGAAATCGATCCGCCAAAAGGACTCGCGCTCGACCGCATCTTCGAGCAGGTGGACAAGGTGATGGCGTCTGGAAAGGTGGACGCCATCGACATCAACAGCGGAGCGATGGCCCGCGTCGGGATGGACGCGCTGGTGGTTGCCGGGGCGCTCGAAGCGCGCGGTGTGGAAACCATTCCGCATTTGACGACGCGCGACCAAAATATTATTGGGCTGCAAGCGGCGCTGCTTGGCGCGTGGACCGTGGGCGGTGTGCGCAACGTGCTGGCGATTACCGGCGACCCGCCTTCGGTAGGCGATTACCCGGAAACGAGCGGAGTGTATGAAGTGGATTCGGTGGGCCTCGTGAAAGTGCTCAACCGGCTGAATCAGGGGACGGATTGGGCGGGCAAAACGCTGGGCGGCGCAACGAATTTTGCCATCGGCGTAGCGCTCAACCCGGTGGCAGATGATCTGGATAATGAAATCGCACGTTTCCATGCGAAGGTGGAAGCCGGCGCGCACTACGCGATGACGCAGCCGCTGTTCGACCCGGAGCATTGGCACGCGTTTTTGAAGAAGCTTGGCGAGAAGCCGCCCATTCCTATTTTGATCGGAGTCTGGCCGCTCAATAGCTATAAGCAGGCGCTACGGTTGAACAACGAAGTGCCTGGCATGGTGATCCCTGAGGCTCTGTTGAAGTCCATGGAAGCTGCCGGAGCTGCGGCGCGCGATTGCGGCTTCCAGGTTGCCAGGCAGATGCTCGCTTGGGCGCGCACGGAACTGGCCGGCGCCTACGTCATTCCGCCGTTCAAGCGTTACGAAGAGATCTTGGAAATTCTGTAGCCACCCTGGGCCTCCCACCGAGGGCCAGAAATGGGCTCCTCCGAGCGGCTCCTGTTTGCGACTGCAATGCCTGACCCGGCGTTCCGGCCTCCCCTGGCCTTCGCGCAACGATCCTCTGCAAAAGGATACGTCTCCGATCGCGCCTCGCGCCAGCAAACCTCTATGGATTCGGGAAGGACACGGTACTCGTGTGGTCGTGGATGATCTTCCAGCCGTCGGGGAACTTCTGCCAGACGAGGGTGAACACGCCGCCGATGTCGCCAGCGGTTTCGCGCTTCAGATGCCACTTGCCCAGAACCAGCGCGGCGTCGGGTCCCAAGAACCGTATCTCCATTTCGGAAAAATCCAGCTCGCCCATGGAGTCGCGGTCCGGATAGTTTTTCTTGTAACGTGCGACCACGCCGTCCCAGCCGCGCGCGACACCGTTGCTTCCAGAAAAAGTCAATTCCCGCGAATGCCAATAGCCTGTCAGAAAGGCTTCCACATCGCCGCGGTTCCAGGCAGCCTGCTGCGCTTTCAGTACGGCGTTGATGGCGGAGCGGTCTGCCTCGCGCGCGTCCGCGGGTTTCGCGAACAGCGGCCACGCGCAAGGCATAAAGCAAACGGCGAGCAGCGCAATCCGAGCAATGGTCAACGCGTTGATTCGAGTCTGGGCCATGGTTCTTCTCTCTCCCCTCATAATGGGTTTGCTACTGGTCCATCCTAGCGCCATGTAAGTGACTGATAAGTTGGAGGATAGGCTGGCGGGAAGGAAATGACAAGGCCTTTCGAAGAGGCGTCCGAAGAACGTAACTCGTCGTTCCACGCGCCTAGTACTTCGGAGCTATTGGAAGCTGTTTTGCGCCCTGGCAAGATCCCTCACGAGGCCGAGATGTTGGCAGCCATACTATTCACGATCTCGATGGCAGCTCTGTCACAGTTTGCTCTCTACTACCTGAGGGCCGTGCTGACGGAGCTTGCCGCCCTTCCGGTGTCGGACCGAGTGCTGGCTGCAGCCGGCATCGAAGACGGGCGCCTCTTGCCGCAACACTTTCTAGCGCTAGCCGAGCTGCATGATTTGACGCCCGATCTCGAACCTCGTCGCCGTGGGTTGGGCCTAGTGCGCCTTTATTACCGCTTCGTCAGGGCTCTCGGCGTGCTCTCGGGAAAGCACCTGCCGGTGCTCGCTGCCTGGAGCGAGCAGGAGCGCGTGATTTGCGCGCGGTACGCCGCCGTCGAGATAGGACGCCGGCTGCAAGCGAATCTGGAGTTGGCGACTTCGCTTCGCTCCTCTTAAATTTCAACCCTCGAAACCCACTCCAAACGCACCTCACACGTTACATTCTTCCTAAGCTCGAGCTCGGAGCACGGTGCTCGAACTATGCCGGTGTCGTTCGCGCGACCTTGCCGGCGCGGCCCGCGGCTTCTTCGAGCATTTTGGCGATGCGGCGGTCGCGGGCTTCCGGGCTGCGATAGTAGAAGATAGCGAGCAACTGTTGGCGGCGTTGCGTGGAAGACATGCGCTGCCAGCCTTCATAAGCGCGAGGATCCCGCGCGAAAGCGGCTTTCAGGATGGGAGGCAGGTCGCGTTCGGCTTCCATGGCGGTCAGCAACCGCTCGGCAATTTGCTCGGCGCGGCGCATGCGCGCGTCCGTGCTTTTTGGTTGCGTGATCCAATCGGTGAGCCACTTGCGGATGGAATAACTGAGATGGTCGAACCAGCGACCGAGCGCGCGATCCTGTGCGAGGAAGCGCTTCAGTTCTACCGGGACCACGGCCTTGCGGATTTCCAAGTCCGGTTCGAGGCAAAAATGCGCCGTGCCGCCTGGACGCACACCGCCGCCTGCTTGCATGCGCTTGTTGACGAGAAGGAAGTGATCGCCCCGGCCAGTGGGAAACAGTGCGGTGCGAAACGGGAAGCCGTTGATTTCTCCCTTGACGCGAAGCCTGCCGCGAACGCTCCAGACTTTGGAAACATCGAAGGGGATGCGAATGATGACCCAGCCGAGATTCGACGACTGCATGCGTTCAAGAGTGGCCTTGAAGGATTTCTCGACGGGTTTGGACTTTGTTTTCACAAAGGAACCCGAGAATCGCGCAAACGAGGACAAAAAGAGGGCACGGGCCCTGCTTCTTCCAAGGAGTTCCCGTTCGAAACGGCAACGCTACTTCGAAAAGCTGGCGACGGCCTCGGCTTCGGTGTTGTAAACATCAAAGACGGTCATCAGCTTGGTGATCTGCAGAACTTCCTGGAACTTGCTGCCGAGATGGCAGAGGCGCAACCCGGCGCCCTGGGATTTAGCGCTGTGGTGGGCGGCAACGAGCGTGCCCAGCCCGGCGCTGTCGATAAACGTCACATTGTCCATGTTGAGGACAATCTTCTTTTTTCCTGAGTTGATGAGGGCCTTCACTTTTTCGCGCAGCGCGTTGCTTTCCTCGCCGAGCACAATGCGGCCGTCCAGCGCCACCACGGAGACGCCATCCACTTCGCGATTGGTCATCTTCAATGCCACGTTCGTTTCCTCCTCGTCAGAAAGAGGTTCCGGCGGCAACCCGCGCCGGAGCCGTAAAGCTTATCAAATTAGGGGTAACCGGGAGCGATGAATCGTAATCGAAGACTTGGCGGCGGTCAAATTTTCTGGAGCCACCGCAGCCGATTTGCGGATCGCCGGGGAACGGCTAATAGTAGTCCGCACAGGACATGTAATAGCCGCAGACCGAGCAGATCAACTTGCAACGACGCGATTCCAACCGCTGCGAGCAAACCGGGCAATACCGCGACGGATCCTCGTTTCGAAGGGCCGGAAGCTCGCCGGCTTGCGAGGACGCTTCGCTTGAATCGAACGCCTTTGCCGGTCGCGATGAGTCGCCGGCAGACTCCGGATTCGCGGTGAAATTCACGGCTGCACGGTTATAACACAGGGCGGGGATCAGGGGGTAGGGATTCAAGGAGGATCGCGAGCGAACAGGGATTATGGACCAGTGGAAATCCGTAGGTGGCTCGAGCGATTGAGGACTGACCGGGAGCAAGACCTTCCTTAGCGTTCCCAGGGAAACTTGGGAGGGGGCCCCGGCGACTTGCTCATGGCCGTGTAGGCGGCCTGCATCCATTCCATGGCGCGCGGGAGGTCATCCGGGTGCTCGTACAGGTGGTGGAACAAGCCTGGGATGTCGAACAGCGCGCCGCGAAACTGGCGGAACGAAGAAGGCAGCGGCGGCCCGCCCGGACGCCCCGCCGCAGGAATCTGTGCATACAAGTGCACCGCATACATGCTCCCGCCGGCCAAAGCCTCGTGCGGATACTGCATGAGCCATGCGCAGTTGTGCCCGTCCAGAATCATGTTCGCGGAGAGAGCCACCCAGTGACCTGAATCTTCCGGCATGGGTGTTTGGCAATTCCAAACGTGCGCCCGCGGAACGAACACCGTGGGATCAGAAAATCCATACTCATCCACTGCAATTCTCTCGAGTCCGTGTTGTTCCACAAAGCGCTCGAGTTCCGGGAGCGACTGGTTCCAATCCACATTGGAGTCGTTGACCAGCTCGTAGGCCGGATGCCCCAGGCTGAGTGAATTGATAAACGGGAAGTAATAAGGATAAGCCCGGATTGCCGTGAAAAGACAACTGGCCGCAAGCGCCGCGACCGCTACGCCACCCACCGAGACGCCGGAGCGCCGCGGTCCGCCTAGCATCCGCGGCACGGGAGCGAGCAGCAAAATGAGCAGGACCAGGGGCACCGTGAAATGACGGATGCTGATATCGAGCCGGCTGAGCATGCACGTGCCCGTGAACACCAGCAAACTCACCCAGAGCACCCTCCAGTCGAGCGCAATCTGTGAGGGAATCGTAGAAACGCCGCTTGCGCTGCGCGATCGGCGGCGAAGCGCAATCAGCAAGGACACGGGAAGCAAGAGTAAGAATCCCAGCGGCGATTTGAAAGCAAAGACAACCGGAAAATAGAACCACACGCCGTGCGGATAACTCTGCCCGAGCACAAATGTTGGCCTTGTCCCGTCGAGCAGCACCCAAAACACCCCGCGGAGATACAGCACCGGGGGCAGAAGCAGTCGCCGGAAAAAGAGCGCCAGCGGGCCAGTTCCCAGCCGGTCAAGGGCACTTGATGGTTGATGCCAGGAAAGGCCCAAATAAAAGACATACACAATCAATGCGGCACACAGGGCGCCCAGGAGGGTTGCTCGCAAGCGCGCCCTCCGCCAAGTGCGGGCGTCGGCCTTGCCTTCGGGCGTCCCCGGGACGCGGCGCCACAGCAAGCTCAGCACAAACACCGCAAAGGCAAAGAACAGAATCCCGGCAGTAAATTTCGAAAGCAACGCTCCCGCAAGGCTCAAACCGAAGAGCAAGACATTCCCCCGGGTTGGCTCTCGCCACACGCTGGCAAACGTCCACAGCGCAAGCACGGAGAACAGCGTCAATGCCACATCCGTGTGCACGAGCGGGCCGAAAGCAAGAAACGCGGGCGTGCTTACGTACAGGCTGAGGCAAAGCAGCCCGCCCCACGCACCTCCGAGCCGCCTTGCAAGCACGTATATGGCGCATCCGAGCGCCAGCATAAGCAACAGCATGGGCAACCGCGCCCACTTGAGCAAGGTCTTCGGGTCGTTCCACCTCTCGAGCAGCCATTCACCAAACACCCACTGACCAATATAGGCTGGAAAGAACTTTTCGCTGATGCTCCAGGAGATGTGGTTATAGTCCGCGCGAACTCCTCGGATGACCAAGGGAATCGCCGCCAGCACTTTCGCGAGCGGCGGGTGCTCGGGATTCATTCGCAGATCGAGCCTCTCGAGATAGCTGACACCGGCGCCGATGTGGGAGACTTCGTCGACGGTGACGGACTCGCCGAGGACCGCACCGCCCGCCAACCCTGCCATCAAGGCCAGCAGCACGAGAGCCAGCAACGCGGTCAGAACGCCGCGCGATTTGTCATGTGCATCCACTTCGTATTCACACCCAACGGAATTGATCACTCGGTCCGGCAATCATAAACCTATATTCCTGATTGTTGCGCTGTTGTTTATGCCGGCGGGTTCCGGGCAGCTATTTCTTTGCGGGTTCGGGCATGACATAGCCGGATTGCGCTGGCAGACCGGCGCGTTCCAGCTGGACGGTGGTGTGTTCAATGTGAAATTGCGTCGCGGCAACCCGCCGGATGGCGTCGAGCAAGCGCTCGCACTCGTCCAGGTGCATGTCGGGGATCCGCGCATGCAGGCTGAGCGCATTGTGGCCGCCGCCAAGCGACCACAGGTGCACGTCGTGGACCTCCTGCACGCCTTCCACGGTGAGGATGGCGCGGGCGACTTCCTCGACTTGCAACTCATGCGGACGGCCTTCCAAAAGGAGGTGTGACGATTCGCGCAGGATGCCGACGCTCGACCACAGCACGAGCAACCCGATGCCCAAGCCGAGAAGAGGGTCGATCCAATGTGCGCCGGTCTTTCCAATGACGACCGCGCCGATGATAATGGCAATGTTGGAAAGTGCGTCACCGAAATTGTGAACGAGGATGCTGCGGAGATTGAGGTCGCCCCGCCCGCGTACCAACGCCAGGGTGATTCCGCCATTCACCGCCAGGGCCGCCGTCGAAGTCCAGATCATCCACGCTTCCACAACCGCGACGGGTGAGCGGAAGCGCTCGACCGCTTCATAACCAAGCCATAGGGAAAGGAGAACCAAGACAAAAGCATTGGTGAAGGCCGCCAGCGTGCCGGCGCGATGATACCCGTAGGTTTTTTCGCTGTCGGCAGGACGCTCTGCCCAGCGCATTGCCAGGTAGGAGATGCCGAGAGCGGGGACGTCGGAAAGGTTATGGACGGCGTCGTTGAGGAGCGCGACGCTGCGGCCAAAAATGCCGCCGAAAACTTCCGCGACCACTAAGCTGAGTGTGAAGACCATGGCCCAGCCAAGGACGGCGGGCTGCAGCGTACGCTCAGCATGGCCGCAGTGGGAATGAGCATGGCTGTGGTCATGATCGTGCCTGTTGTCGTGATCGTGCCTATGAGCATGCCCGGGCATTGGTAGGCCATGGCTCGGGACCGCTTAGAAGCGGCGCTCGGCCATTTGACCCCCTTTCCAACCTTGCGTGCCGATCTCTCCTCGCGGTTGGAGTCTGCTACCGGGCGTTCCGGCACCTACCCGGACAGGACTTTCACTTGCAAGAACTGCGTGTCTTTCAGGACTCACCATGCCCCCATTCTACGCGCTCCCCTTAGCGGACGCAGCCATTCGAAGAGCTGGTTAGGCAGTTTGACACCGTGGCGGGCGGAATGGTATTGACGGTCTTGACAGCGGCTGCGACGATCAAACAGGTTCCCACCGGCGCGTTGGCGTAGGACGGGGCAGCTCAGAGGGATTTGCGTTTTACGGCTATGGCGGTTCCGATTGCAAAAGTGAATTTTTGGGGCGTGCGCGGATCCACGCCGACCGTGGATCCGGCCACGTGGCGCTACGGCGGCAATACGCCTTGCCTGGAGCTGGAAGCACCGGACGGCACGCACTTCATACTGGATTGCGGGACGGGGCTGCGCATGCTCGGCAACCGCTGGACCGCACCAAGCGGGGAGAAAAGCCAGGGAACACACATCCTGATCACTCATTACCACTGGGATCATATTCAGGGAGTTCCGTTTTTTGCGCCGCTCTACGTAGAGCAGAACGAATTTGAGTTTTACAGCTTCCGCTCGCAATTCCTTGGACCGGACAGCCTGAAGCAGGTGTTCGAGGCGCAGATGGCGGTACCGTATTTCCCGGTGGACATGTCGGTCATGAGCGCAAAACGCAAATTCCACGAAGTGGACGGAGGAGAATCGTTCACCATCGGCGAAAACAAAATCACCACCCGCTGGCTGAACCATCCGCAAGGCTGCCTGGGATTCCGCATTGAGACGCCTGCGGGCACGGTGGCATACGCCACGGACAATGAGCCGGGTGACGCAAAGCTCGACGAAAGCCTCTGGGAGCTCGTGGCGGGCGCGGACATTTTCATCAACGACGCGCAATTTACGCCCGACCAGCTGGGAACCACCAGGAAAGGGTGGGGACATTCTTCGTGGCATGAAGGAGTAAGGACGGCGCGGCAAGCCGGGGCCAAAACACTCGTGCTGTTTCATCATGACCCGGACTCGACCGACCGCATGGTGGATTCGCTCTTGCGGCAGGCCCGCGATGAATTCGATTCGGTGTTTGCCGCGAGCGAAGGAATGGTGATCACACTCGGGGCGCCGGGCGAACCGGCGCAGGCTCACATGCCGGGGACGCGCGCGGCACTCCGCCGAGAGGTGCAATTCCAAGCAAAAGTCCACGGTTTGACCGAAGGCGGGAATGAATTCGTGGAAGAAACGGTGGTTTGCGATTTATCGCTGCAAGGCGCGATGCTTACACTGAAGCACCTGCCGCAGTTGCAATCCGAGTTGCAGGTCACGATGGACGCCCCGGGGACAAATGGGGAAGGGCGGATCAGGTTGAAAGGATACGTGGTGCGGATTGATGACGCCGGAGAAAAGGGCTCGGTGGCCGTGGGCGTAGTGTTTACGGACTGAGCTCCGCATGCAAGACCATGCGGTTTTCCTTGGGGCGCGCCCCTTTTCATCCCTATGGCCTGATTCGATTCTTTGCGCAAAAAACTGGATCGTTAGCCAGGGCTCCGCCCGCGCTTCATCGCTCTCAATCCAAAGCTCGTTTGACTCACCATGCCGATGTCAGCCCGCGTCTAAATGGAATTCGAGCCAAAGTCGAGGAAAATCGCGCGAGGGCCTTGGAGCTATTCCAAGAAGGTGTAGAATGGGGGCGAAATCGCAGTAGGTTCTTCAGCCCACTTTCCATGCGATTGGCCCGGCCTGTCCCTGCCCGGGGGCTTTACCAACTAAACTGACCGTGACGGAGTGTCCGTGCCGACGAAAATCGTGGTTAGGAATTACCGAAGCGCGGCCGTGAAGTGGTTGGCCGCAGCAGTGTGTGTTTTCTGCGGTCTAAGGACTGCCAAAGCCTCGGAGAAGGGGCCGGTTGCGGCCGACCCGGTGGCGGCCATTTGTCCCGTCGTTTATCCGCTCGATGAAAACCCGTCCGACAAGGGCTATCACTACCTTTTTTATGGAGACGCCTTCTTCATCAACGAAGACGGTTATTTGATAACCGCAGCGCATCTCATGGAATCGTTTCGAGACGGCGGGCAGCTCCACGTGCTGGTACAGCTGCCGAGCGGACAGCGCCGCCTGCTGAAAGCGGAAGTCGTGGCGACGGATTGGGAGCATGATGTCGCCGTGTTGCGGGCAACTCCCAACCCATTTGAGGGAGGCTACCGGGTAGCATTCCTGCCTCTGGCGACCGACCGGCTCTCCCCGGGAAAGAGCGTGGTTTCGGTCTCGTTGCGGCCCTCGAGCTTGGAAGAGGCGTATACCTTCGACGAGCCGCTGGTAGACCGTTCGCAGGGTCAAGTTCTGAGTTATCAATACACGCGAACGCCGAACGGCAGGGAAATCGAGCTATTGCTGTACAGCCAGAGAGTGATTCCTGGCCAGAGCGGCTCTCCGGTTATTTCCGAGGAATCGGGGGAAGTGGAGGGCTTTATCGAGGGCCGCTGGCTGCACCCCACGGCCATTCCCTTTGTAACCACCTCGGAACAAGTGGATCCCTCGCCTGGAGCGGCGGTGCGCATTCACTATGCCATTTCATTGCTCCAGCAGAACGGCATTCCCTGGCATGCGACTCTAGAGGGCACGAAGCTTGCGGAGTCTCCCGTGGAGAAAGCGAAAGGGTTCTCCGGCCCGACTCCGCTCTCTCTCGTCGCGGCACCCTTTCCGCCGCAGGCGCTGTTCGGCGGTGAGATCCTGTTTGACGCCAAGGTGGATGCCCGGGGACAGCTCACCGACGTAAGAGTCGTACAGAGCCAATCTCCCTTTCTCGAAGAAGTGCTGGGCGCAGTTGAAACCTGGTCGTTTCTGCCGGCACGCCAAGACGGCCGACCCGTTGCCTCACGGATCGGGATCGTCTTCCAGTTTGCTCAGCCGTTTCTACCCAAACTGACGGCGCGCGTGCATGAATACAAAGAGACGGGAGCGGACACCAAGGATCGCGCGGCTTTGCCGCTTTTTACGCTCGAGCCGGAATATCCGCCGACCAGCATTGGCGAGGGAAGCGTGATTTTGAATGAGCTTGTCGACCGGGAGGGCCATGTCACCTCCATGCACGTGGTGCGCGATCTGGAATCGCTCACTGCGCCAACCGTGGCCGCGGTCAAGCAATGGAAGTTTGCTGCGGGAAGACGAGGAGGAGAGGGCGCGGAGTCCGACGTCATCGTGGTGGTTACGTTTCGGCGTCCTGCTGTGGCAAGCCGGACGCTGCGGCCAGCGAACGGGCGCTCCTGCGGGGTAAGCATGCGAGGGCATTGCCTGTTCTGGCAAAGGCCCTGATTTCACGTACTTTAGTTAAGAAATCAAAAAAGGGCCAAGGCTGCTGACCGTTGGGCACGGCTAGCCAAGCTCGGAGAGTTTCTTTTCGAGGTGAGCAAGGGCGGCTTCGAGGGACTTGCGGTGGTTCGGGTGCGTTGCCGAGACCAGCTCGTTCATAATGCGGGTTCGCGATAGCTGCAAATCCTTGCGTTGCTGCTCACGAGAAATTTGCTCGGCAGACTTGGTTCCCGGCGGAGCTTTCTGCCGTGGGGTCTGGGTCTCTTCGACCTGGGCTTCTACATCTTTACTTTCCCAGCCACGTGCCATAGCTATAGTTTCGCACAGATTTGTCTCAATTTCGCAAAAATCGCCCGCCTGCTTGACGCGGAGCAAGGAAAAAGCGAAACGGGTGACACTCCGTGAGGGCGATCGAGCCCTTGGCGCACTGCTCCTTAGGCTTTTAGACCCTTGATTTCGCGCATGCGGGCGAACGCGCGGCGAACGTGGGGGATGGTGATGGAGCCGCCGACGATGAGAGCCACGTTCAGGGCGTCAATGACCTCTTCGCGCTTCCAGCCTTCTTCGCCGCAGCGCACCAGGTGATAAGTGATACAGTCATCGCAGCGAAGCACCGCCGAAGCCACCAGGCCGAGAAGCTCTTTGGTTTTGGTCCCGAGCGGACCGGGTTCGTAGGCCTGGTGGTCGAGCGCAAAAAAGCGCTTCATGCCCAAGTGGCCGCAGCCGAGAATCTCCTCGTTCAAGTCGGCGCGAAATTTCTGAAAATCTTCCAGGCGATCGGCCATGGTTCCTCCGACAAAACCTCAGGGCTAAGGCGAGCAGATGCGTTCGCTATTATGAATGATTTTGATGCGCGGCGAGAACGTCGGAGGCAAGACGAGCTCGCGCTTGCAAATTCGCCGCGACCGGCGTACAGTCGATTATCGATATATTGATGATCGAGTGTTTATGCCCAAGCAAAAGCTCATCCCGCTTCCATCGGCGGCCTTCCAAATCCTGCTGGCCTTGGCCGGGGAAGACTTGCACGGCTACGGCATCATGCGGCAAGTCGCGGAGCAGACCCGCGACCGCATGCGGCTGGGCCCAGGGACGCTATACAGCTCCATCCAGACTCTGCTCGACGCCAAACTCATCGAAGAGACCGAACCGCGGGAGGACGCAAAGCTCGGCCACGAGCGGCGGCGGTATTACCGGCTGACCTCGGCGGGACGCAAACTGGCGCGCTTGGAGGCCGAGAGACTTGCGGATTTGCTGCGACTGGCGCGGGCCAAAAAGATCTTAAGGGGCGAGTATGTCTGAGAAGATCTTTGCTTGGCTGCTCCGCCTGTTTCCTTCGCGTTTTCGCAAAGCCTATGGCGAGGAAGCCCTGCAACTCGTCCGCGACCGCTGCCGCGACGAGAAGGGGTTTTTCTCGCGCCTCCGGCTCTGGCTTGACCTGCTCGGCGATCTGGCGTTGTCCGTGCCGCGAGCGTATTTCCCTGTCCAGCCCGAGCTCACCGGCTATTTGGCTCACCTGCGTTCCGGGAGCGGGCCTGCATTTTTGGTTCTGGAAGAGGAATCGCTTGGTCCCGGCGCGTTGTTCTTCGGTGGCCTGCTGACCTTGGCGGCCGTCGTTTCCTTCTCGGTGCTCCTGAACCATCGTGTA
>Ga0182041_10000078_pt1 | contig 38069 bp, 53 predicted proteins | sample flu12Cox44000178_FD_125967 | JGI IMG/M metagenome (GOLD analysis project Ga0182041, IMG submission 125967) | Lab enrichment of tropical soil microbial communities from Luquillo Experimental Forest, Puerto Rico - flux8day.12C.oxic.44.000.178 | ecosystem: Environmental > Terrestrial > Soil >...
GTTAATGATGTAAAAAGCCTGCGCGACGACACCAACAGTGGCGGTATTTGTGATGCTTGCGGCCGCTGTAGCACAAAGAACTTGGACGATCCCATAACCATTGTTCGTGCCGCCAGCCCCAGCCGTAGATAGCAGCGCAAGCCCGGCTATATACATTATCCTAAGAGTCTTACCTGACGGGACCGCATATAACGTCGTGACAGCAACCCGTGTATTGCCAGTATATAGAGTGATACTAGCGAGTAGGTTGTTATTCTGTACGCTTGTACCCGTAAAGTATAGCAATACCTGCGTCTGACCAGACTGTGCCATCGTCACGCCACCGCTAATACTGACAGTGCCAGTAATCACCTGCGAGCCGCTAACATTTATCGTTCCTAATAAAGTGACGATCGTGCCAACCGATGAAACTGTAACCAGCGAAACGGTGCCGGTGACATTCGTCGTATTGCTGACAATGGTGACATTGACAGTTCCAAGTAACGTGACAACAGTGCTGAGAACGCTCAACGTTTGCGTTTGCGCTAACCACACCAACTGCGCAGTGTTGCTGGTCTGTCCAGTAAACGTTGTGCCGATACCGCCGCCGCCGCCGCTGATCGAAACTGTACCGCTAACTTGAGCGCTGACCGACAATCCAGGCACAACGGTGACGACCTGAGTGCCGAGAATTGTGACGACTGTCAGGACTGAGACAATGGTTGATATCACACCCATAGTCTGGGTCGGAGCCAGCCAGATCGGTTGACCCGTGGTCAAAGCGGATTGCGTGGTCGTGACCGTCAATCCTGGCGCGGTGACATTGATTGTGTTGCCGACAGTGACCGTACCGCTGACCACAGCGCTAACCGACAATCCCGGCACAACCGTCACGACCTGAGTACCGAGAATTGTGATTATGGTACTGAGCGCAGTGATCGATACGACGTTGACCGTGCCGACTACGGTAGCCGTCACAGTACCAGTCACCACCGCAATGATGCCGGTCGCAGTTGCGGTAAGTCCAGAGCTAGCTGTCGTATAGGCAGCCTGAGACTGCGCAATAGTACCGCTAATATTAACTGCACCTAATAAGGTAACAATCGTTCCAACACTCGAAATGGTCACCAAACTGACAGTGCCACTGATAACCACCGTGCTGGTAACGTTGACCGTGCCGGTAGCAACAGTCACGGTCATGGTCTGTGTGGGGGCGAGCCACACTCCCATAGCCGTGGACATGGCACTCTGAGAGGTTGCTGTAGCCGGCGCGCCGCCCGCCGCGCCCGCGACTACGTTCACCAAAACGGTGCTGACGATGCTATTGACGATAGCCGTGACAGTGCCGGTAGCAACAACTATCAATCCGGTTGCAGTCGCAGTCAGGCCGCTTGATGCAGTCGTGTAGGCTTGCTGAACAGGTGCAACGTTAACCGTTCCCAATAACGTCACCACCGTGCCGACCGATGAGACCGTGACTAATGAAAGAGTGCCGGTCCCAATAGCTGAGATCGAGCCGCCTGGAACAAGCGACATCAGCACCGTGCCAAGCAATGTAACGACGGTGCCAACGCTAGATACTGTCACCAGCGAGACTGTGCCAGTCACTACAGCCGTCACAGTGCCGGTGGCCACTACGATCAATCCTGTTGCAGTGGCCGTTAGTCCCGATGAGGCCGTCGTATAGGCAGCCTGTGAGATCGCGACGGTGCCAGACACTACGGCGGACACCGACACTCCAGGCACGACACTCACGACTTGCGTACCAAGAATTGTAACGATCGTGCCGACCGACGATATCGTAACAAGCGACACAGTCCCGCTGGCGACCACATTGAGTGAGGTGCCAGTGACGCTGACGACATTGCTAACGGATATCGTCCCGGTCGCGATATTCGATACCGACACCACACCAGTCACAACCGCAGTCACGGTGCCAGTTGCTACGACGATCAATCCGGTTGCGGTTGCTGTAAGTCCCGAGCTGGCCGTAGTGAATGCAGCTTGAGAGACTGCAACCGTACCACTGATATTCACCGCACCAAGCAGAGTGACAATGGTGCCAACAGATGAAATCGTTACCAACGAAACCGTGCCAGACACCAACGCAGATGGCACAATAGCTACGTTAACCGTTCCCAGAACAGTCACGATGGTGCTGACCAAAGACAGAGTTTGCGTCTGAGCGAGCCAAACAAGCTGCGCGGTATTGCTAGTCTGTCCAGTGAATGTCGTACCCGGTGCGGCACCTCCCGCGACAACGTTAACTTGAACGGTACTCAAGATCGTAACGACCGTGCCGATCGTGCTGACCAGACCGACCGTCTGTGTCGGAGCTAGCCACACTCCGATGCCGGTACTGAGTGCCGATTGGGTCGTGGTATTTGCCAAGCTCGAGATCGATACGCCGACTACGCCAAGCAACGTAACAATGGTGCCGACTGAACTGACAGTGACTAAAGATACAGTGCCACTCGCGACCACATTCAACGAGGTGCCTGTCACCGAAACCACATTGCTAACCGACACGGTGCCAGTCGCGATGTTCGAAACAGAAACAACGCCAGTGACTACGGCAGTCACCGTGCCGGTCGCTACGACAATCAATCCAGTCGCTGTTGCAGTCAGGCCGCTCGAGGCCGTCGTAAACGCAGCACCCGAGAATGAAAGCGTACCGCTAACCAATGCTGACGGTGTGATGCTAACCAGCACAGTACCAAGCAACGTGACTACCGTTCCGACCGAACTGATAGTGACCAGCGAAACTGTGCCAGACGCAGCAACTGCAACAGTGTTAGAAACCGAAACCGTGCCAGTAACCACCGCACTGACCGTGCCGGTAGCCACCACAATCAAACCAGTAGCCGTTGCGGTTAAGCCCGAGCTAGCCGTTGTAAATGCAGCTTGCGAGAGGTTAACGGTGCCACTGACTTGAACGGTACTTAGGATCGTAATCAGTGTGGAAACGACACTGATCAATGTCGTGCCGCCGCCGCCGCCACCCACCATCCAGACAGGAAGTCCGGTAACGCCGCTTAAGCCAGATGCAGTGGTAGTTGGTGTGATCCCGCTGATTTGAACGGGACCAGAGATTACGACCGTTCCTAACACAGTCGAGATCGACGCAACGTTCTGGATCGTTCCTGTAACCGGCACCGTTCCAGAAACCGATACCGTGCCGGTGACGACGGCCGAAACAGTCCCGGTCGCGACAACGATTAGTCCGGTTGCCGTCGCGGTTAATCCACTCGATGCTGTAGTGAATGCCGCTTGCGACAGGATCACCGTGCCGCTGACCTGAACGGTGCTTAAGATCGTGATTAGGGTCGAGACAACACTGATCAGCGTCGTACCGCCGCCAGCCCCGCCGACCATCCACACCGGCAGTCCAGTAACACCAGACAATCCAGACGCGGTCGTGGTTGGAGTTATACCGCTGATCTGCACCGGACCTGAAACGATCACGGTGTTCTGGATCGTGACGATAGTCGAAATCAGCGACAGAGTTTGCGTTTGCGCTAACCACACCAATTGCGCTGTGTTGCTAGTTTGACCCGTGAACGTCGTGCCGAGCGCGCTGACACTTAATTGCGTTGGATTAGCCACCCACACCGGAACGCCAGTAACGCCAGACAATCCAGATGCAGTTGTTGTTGGCGTCACCGCGGACAACTGAACCGTACCGCTGACATTAACGGTGCTGAGAACCGTGACGATTGTGGAGATCAGTGACAACGTCTGCGTTTGCGCCAACCATACTAGTTGGGCCGTGTTCGACGTCTGACCCGTAAAAGTCGTGCCGGGTGCGTTTGCCGCACCGGGTGGATTGGCCATCCAGACCACCATGCCGGTCGCAGTTGCGGTTGGCGTGCTGGCCGTAACCTGAACAGACGAAATCTGGATCGTACCGGAAACCTGAAGTGTTCCCAGAACGGTCACGATAGTGCTGATCAAACTCAACGTCTGGGTTTGCGCTAACCAGACAAGCTGCGCCGTATTTGATGTCTGTCCAGTAAATGTTGTGCCGGGTGCAGCGCCACCAGCGACAACGTTAACCGCAACAGTGCCGAGTACCGTGCCGACAGTACTGATGACCGCAAGCGTTTGCGTGGCAGCAAGCCATACCAATTCACCCGTCGCAGCCGTTTGCGTTGTGGTGGCAACCACAGCAGTCGAGATCGACACCGTGCCACTGACCAACGCACTTCCCGTCAACGAAACAACCGTCGTCGCGCCGCCGCCGGGTGCGATCCACACCGGAAGACCAGCAACACCACTCAAACCCGAACCTGTAGTAGTCGGCGTGATACCGCTGATCTGAACAGGACCGGACACATTGATGGTGCCGAGAAGCGTAACCACCGTGCCGACCGATGACACCGTCACAAGCGAAACGGTCCCGCTGACCAGCGCACTGCCGGTTAAGGAAACCACGGTTGTGTTGCCGCCAGGATTGGCTACCCAGACCGGCAAGCCTGTGACACCGCTTAAGCCGCTGGCCGTCGTCGTAGCCACAATCGATGAAATCGAGATCGCCGCCGCTTCAGACACCAGTACGGTGCCAAGCAGGGTGACGATCGTTCCGACCGAGCTAACCGTCACAAGGCTGACGGTGCCGGACACCACCGTGGTATTGCCGCCAGGATTACCGACCCATACCGGAAGCCCCGTGACCCCCGACATGCCGCTGGCAGTGGTCGTGGGCGTTAGGCCGCTAACTTGAATCGGATTGGATACGGTGACCGTTCCGGATACGACGGTCGTATTGCCACCGGGATTGCCAACCCACACCGGCAAGCCTGTCACACCACTCATGCCGGATGCAGTCGTGGTCGGCGTCAGCCCCGAGACAGAAACGGTGCCGGACGCAACCGATACCGTGCCGGACACCTGAACCTGACCCGACACTTGCGCAGTGATCGTTTGCGCCGGCCCGAGCCACACCACCGCGCCCGTCACGCCTGATTGTCCGGACTGGGTAGTGGTGGCAACCGCGGTCGAAGAGAACGAAGCACCCGAAACACTGACGGTGCCGCTGACCTGAACCGATCCGCTGACTTGCGCGGTAACCGTCTGGGTAGGGGCGAGCCATACGATAGCGCCCGTCACAGCCGCTTGGGTCGTGGTCGCTATGGCCGCCGAGGCCCCAATCGCGACATTCAAAGTCTGGGTCGGAGCCAGCCATACCAAGGCGCCCGTGCCGTTCGTTTGGGTCGTGACGGCTAGCGCAGTAGTCGAAAACCCAGCCGCAAACGACCCGGCAACGATCAGCCCGCCAGTCGGCGAAATCGATAACGGTTGCAGATTGCCGCTGGCATCAACCGCGCCCATTGCCACGCCGGCAGCCGGTGCCGCGTTCGAATAAGCGCCTAGATCGGGAGGTGAGTTTCTGCCGTTGGGGTCGGCCATGGCCTGAACCCCACTACGTCAATTCGCGGATTACCGCATTGAGGCGATCGAGCTTCGCTTGCAGCTTGCGGCCAAGATCATCGGCCTTTGCGGCGGATTCGCCAGCACGCTGAGCCATTATTCTAGCGCGGCCGACTTCATCCTTGGCCTGCTGTTCCGCAATCCTAGACGCAGCGTTTCTCGCTTCCATATCCTTGCGGATACCCTCGATGTCGCCTTGGACTTTCTTGGCGTAATCTTCAGCCTGCTTCATAAGTGCGGTAGCTTCTGCTTCAGTCTTCTTCTTCACTTCCAAGGCTGATGCCGCCACTTCGCCAGCACGCTTGTTGGCAGCATCTATTGTTGCCTTGGCTTTCTCCTCCGCTTCCTTACGAATGGATTCGGCTTTCTCTTGCTGCTGACGCGCATTAGCCAGATTGCGATCAACCTCCTGCTTCGCATTCTGAAGGCTTTTGCCAAGACCGAGATCGGCAAGCGCCTTCTCATTCCTCTCGGCAACATCAGCCAGTTGGTTCAGCCGATCAGTAAATTTCGAGCCGCCTTTCATAGCGACCGAAACATCACTCTCGTGCGTTCCACCTATGGTGCCGGTCGGGTCAGCCATCATTCAATCCTGTAGCCAGCTTACGCCATTGCAGATCACAGGTCCGGCAGATGTGCCGCCACCTGTCACCGCACCAAGCCAAGTCGTCGCAGTAGCATTATCGGTAACAAATCCTCTCGTGCCGCGGATAGCAGTATTGCAAGCCGGCAACGCAGACACCGTGCCGGGACCAAGAATCGATGCCGCTGGCGTATTGGTGCCAGTCGGCTGCGCATATGCCAAGCCGACAGTAGCAAAACCCACAAACGGCAATAGACCAAAACATCTCATGGGCTGCCGATTCCCGCCTGGATGACGGTAAAGCGCATTGTTCCGGTTCCGGCCGCAATCAAAAACCGTACTGCGGTCACCGGATCATTGATCGGACCATCGAGAGATCCGGTCTGATTTAGCAGGGTCGGGTGGTTGAATGGCTGCGGCGTAAAAACTCCCGCAGGCAGATTATTTGGATCATCGTAAGTGTACTGCGCAGTCCATGTCGCAGCGCCACTCTGTAACACTCCCGACAATTCGATGTTAGTCGGCGAGACATGCCAATTCATAATCTGCCACATTGTCGAGGCAGTACCGCCCGTCGTGCTGATACCAACCGACACACTGTTCGCAGTAGCTGCCGGGATCAACGTCGTACCAGACGATGACCCTTGAATAGAAATGATCTTGGAATAATCCTGCGCCGATACGGCGAAGGTTGCATTCGTGCCTGCTAAGAATTCCGTGACCGTGAACCCAGCTTGGTTCAGCCCGACAATGCGAAAGAAAATGCCACTATCGTTACCAACCGAGCTGACTAACGCCCTTTGCTGAAGGCCAAACTGCGCAAAGCTTGGCATGATGGTCGTGGCAAGGGCCAATGGCGCATTGGTCGCCGCAGCCGCATTAACAATATACGTTGCGTTGCCGGTCCCAATTTGAAAGGTAATTACATTCGGCAGCGCCATCGAACGCCTCTCTTAATGTCGTGGCGCTCTATCCTGCCTGTGTCGGACCGCGCCGCCATCCATTTTAGCCGACACCGCAATGCCGGGAAATTTCTTCTTCACTCTGGCGCGAATTTTGGCTTTCAACGCCGGTCCGGCATGCTGTGACGCTCGCGCTAAAGCATTCCTGGCGTGGCTCGCATCCGGTATCGGATAGGACCGATCCGGTCCCGCAAATGTTGACGAAGGCAATGCCTTGCGTTTTGCCGTCGTCAACTTAGCCATTAGTCGCCGCCTTGTTCCTTCGGCAGTGATTCTGAAGACGAGGTGTGATGTGCTGTCGAAAGCGGAGAGGTATCTGCACCAACCCCGCCACCGCGCTTACGTCCTGGCCGATCGAGCCGCGGACGTACTGCACCACCCGTCATACGATGCGCAACCGCACCACCAGCCTTCTTGTGATGCTTGGCGCGACCACCATGCTTCTTTGCTTTCTCGTGACCGTGTTCTGAGGGGTGTTCGGCTTCCTCGATCACATCTGGATTGCCGGCTGCCACTTCCAAAGTACGGCCGCCGCCCTTCTTGTGCTTGCCATGATGTTTGCGCGCCATCGATTCTCTCCTTACGACGTGCCGTTAAACTGCGCCACACCGATCAGACTGGTGTAGTTCAGTGGCGTGCCGAATATAGCATTTTGCAGTTGGACGTTCTGGAAAATCGTGATGCGCTTCACGCCATCAAGCGGCGCACCAGCCGATGCCGAACCTGACGCACTGCCGACCAAGATCGTAGACGCATTGATCATGCCGCGCACATCACCAGACGTACTATTGGCAGGCGTAGTCACCGCGGCCGTCCACCCAGTGGAGTTAATTGCAAATCCACCGTTGTAGAACACGTCAGAGAATTCCCAGCGATCGGATCGGATATTAAATCCAATGCTGTTGTCAGTGCCGACACTGCACGTCGCATTAGCCGTCGTGCCAACTACAACCGTCTGAATGTTCGCAATGTATTTCCAAGCTTTCAGGCCACGCACTACAGTGTTGCCGTTAAGAGTGATCTTCTCGGTCATGGGCTGATTGTAAATATCGTAGCCACTGACCAGAATCACGCCAGTCTGCACCGCACCGGATACGAATTGCAGATTGCGTGCTATACAAGCCCACGGGTCCATAGCCGCGCCTAAACCCGCAAGACGATATGGCTCAGCCGCATTCGGCGTGGCCGCAGCCGGCCCAAACGGTGTCGCATACGGGACAAGTTGACTGTAGAGATTCCCCTGTCCGATCGGGTTATTATTCGACCCAGTGGCTGGTGACGGTGCGACTTGCAACGTCGTCACGTTGGCCGTCGAGCCAAAACCCATCACTTGCGTGAACAATGGCACGTTGGTGGTGCCACCGCAACCCGGCAAGCACAACCACTGGCCAAGCGTAAAATAGCGATTGTCCGTCACAACAATCGTTGAATTGTTGGCCGTCGTAGTGCCGGTCATAAAGCCGAAGTCGATCGCGCCAACCGTTACCACTTGCTGCGAGTTCAATGGAATAATCGGCACGCCAGGACAGAACACCGGCACGTTCGCAGCCGTACCGGAAACAGCAGTAACAAGACCTGTAGCCAAGCCGCCGACCGTCGCACTAAGACCTACGGTGACGCCGATCGATGTCGAAGATGACGCTGACGGTACAGCATCAACGCTAACCGAATAGAATGCATTGTACCAACCATGCATTCTTCCCGGCGACAGACCATCTTTAGGCTGCGGAGAAAAAATTGGATTGCCAATCAGATCGCCTTGATAACCAATCGACGGACCATCGAAGGCCTCGATCCTGCTATCCAACATCGATCCAAGAACAACGCCCGGTCCTCGGAATACTGTCTCAGCCATTTGTTAGCTCCGAAGACTTTTGTTAGCTCGTAGCAAATTCACCCCACGCTGCGCGCGGATCGTTGTAACCGAAACTATACCTCTCATATGCTTTCACGAGTAAGTTATCAGTTACGTTGTCCACCCACATATCAGACTCGTAGGGAATTCTCAGCATGTGAATCAGTCCCTCAATATTTGTTGTGAGGAACCAAGCAAAGTTTGACGTGAGAAAGTCCAGAACAATAAATCCTTCTGGAAGTCCTCCTGATAAAGTTAAGATTGCATTAACGTCGTTATCTGCCACGCCCGGTCTTAATTCTGTCTTGGTAAGTCGTATTGCGATAGGTTCAAGATTCGGAGGAACAATCAAACGACGAGCGCGCGACAAAATACGAAGTCCGCGTTCATTCACAAACTGAACACGAACGTTCGTCATATCAGCAAGAAGTGTCGATTCATTAAGGCTTTTCGGCACTGTCGAAGTGTTCGCCCAAGTGCCGCCATCAAACGGATGCGCAGTCGAGAACAACGCTTGACCGTCACCGATGATCGAAGCTTGATACGTCGTGCCGAGATTGAGAATATTTGCTGCTTGTATTTCTTTAAATTGCGCAAACGCTTCTTGTAACTTCAAGTTCGTTGGATTGAATTGCGCCTTATAAATATTATCATCTATAGCTTTTCTTGTGATCGAGTAACCTAAACTCACCTCAATATGTATAAACGCCCAAGTGAAACGTTCACCAGCGTTGTTATCAAATTGAGTTGCCGCACCTTCATCTTTTAGGAACGGCAATGCAGTGAACGCCATCTGCGTTGAGCGTTCAACTGCGAGGTTCGATTTGCGCGTCGTGAAGACTTTGTCCCACTGACGCGGGATCATGTCATACGAACCTCTGACATCAAACAAACCGGGGAGAAGCTCCGACCTAATGTTTGCGAGGGCTATCGGCACGGATTGCCTCCTTGCGCATAACGCGATGTGCCGCTAAGATATGCGGCATGAAGGAAGAATGGCGACCTCTGCCGATCGCAGAGTTTTCCACGTCTTACGAAGTCAGCAATTTCGGACGTGTGCGCGGCATCGCCAGAATGCGCCGCAACAAAGCTGGCTCCATTTCGCCAGTCAAACCCCGCATGCTTTCTGTTTACGAAGGCACTCGCGGTTATATGTCTGTTTTTCTTCGTGCCAACGGTAAGGCCAAGTGCGCGGCGGTTCATCGTTTGGTTGCGCTGGCATTCATTCCTAATCCGGCGAGCCTGCCGGAAGTCAACCATATCGACTTCGACAAGACCAATAACGTGGTCACCAATTTGGAATGGTTGACCCGCGTCGAAAATTACCTTCATGCCGCTACAAACGGACAGCACCCATTTCCGCGCGTCATTACCGAAACTCGCATCGAAAGCATCAGGCGTTGGCATCAAAGTGGTGTAAGCCAACGACTTATTGCAGCCCAATTCGGTGTCACTCAAAGCACCGTTTCGCGGATCATAAATGGCAAGCGACGAAAGCACTGCGGTTTACTCCGTTAACCGTGCGTGATCGTGCGATTCAGTTGGAAATTGAACGACACGACAACCCAGTTATAGTTCGTAGTCGGGTCCGAACCGTTCCCGATTCCCTGGAACATCGAATAGACTTTGAACGGCAGGAAGCTCGACGTAGTGCCAAGACCTGTCGTCAGTGTTGATTGATCGAGCGTGGCGATTGAATATCCGCCGCCAGTCGTGACCGGCGCACCGGAAGTAAAATTTACGTTGTAGCCGATATTGTTTGTTCCGATCGCTGTTAGAAGCGATGCAGCGAGGAACAGCGCATTAGGCGCCGAGATAACATAAGCCGTTGCGTTCTGCGCAACTCCCGATCCAGGCCAGAACGGTGACCATGTCGGCAACGGAACGCCAGCCGTTGGAATGTAATAACAACCCTGGAAGATGCCGACGATCGGTTGAGTAGTCGCCAGCGAATTAGTGGCTTGGATAATCGTGCCGGCAGGAGAGGTCGTGAAAGTGACCGGATCGCCGAACCCGATCTGCGTTGCATAAGACGACGCGATCGTAAAATTCTGCAACTGCATGTCAGGGGCGCCGCCGCTGACATACCCGACGTGCTTGAAGCCGAATTGAGATTGAATATTCGCCATAACAGCGACTCCGAGCGGGTTATGCACCCCGCCCGACAAGCACTGCCTTGGCGAATGTGAAAGGAACGGTTCAGATCTGAACCGGGTTTCGACAGCAATACAATGAGAATTTCACTAAAATGTCAAGCGACGGCCTGAAGCACAGTCAGACCGTTTGCACCGGGCGGCACGACAATCGATGGCGATGAGGACGGCACAATCGGCGGCGACTGAGCCATCATTTGCTGCTGTTGCGCCAGCAATTTCTGCTGTTCGTTCGCCCATTCCAGATAACAGCCGGCATAATCGTATGGCCCAACGTGGGATATACGATAGTTAATTGCCGCCCAGACCTGTCCGCCCATCCTCCCCCAGCGAATGCAAAACGACAGATCCTCACTGACTATGCCGCGATCCGGTATCTCAAGCTTCTCAAAAGCGCGGATTAGCCGGTTACAGCCGGCAGCTTGCAGCATCTGCACGGCAGGATGCAGCCTAAGCCGCGTATCAATCAATTCCGGCATAGCCTGGACGAACTTAACCATCACATCGCGCCGGATCAGCGTGCAGCCCATGCCAACCCCTTCGACCAACATGAAATTGCCGCGGCGTTGCGTCGAATAATCCCCATTGCCGGACCCGGCCCAGGACGGCGGGATCTTCCGCTGCGGATAGATCGCCCCCACGATCGGCTCATCCAACAGCATCATGTCCAAGACCATCTCGGACGGGAACGCCATATCCGCGTCGATAAACAGCAAGTAATCGAAGTTCGGCATGGTATCGAACCAGATCGTGGCCGCCATCGATCGCAACTCGGCAATATCCGGAAAGCTCAAAGTCGATACCGAACCACCAATGCCTCGCGATCCAAGCACCTGAACCAGATTATGCGTCGTCATAAACGTTGAAGCGCTGATTTGCTGGCCGAATGCCGGCACAAAGATAAAGACGCTTTTCATGCTGCTTGCCTTTGCTTGTCGACCATGCGGCTAAAAGCTTGCGCTGACTTAAGGGTTTCGGTCGCCGATCGAACCAGCAATTTTGGATAATCAGTCCAGAATTCGAAGTCCAACGGCATTTCCCAATGCTTCCAGCGGATCTCATCTTTCCATAGATAATAGGTGTTCCACAACAACGGACTGCCGCGAAGCGCACTTTCAATCCTGTCTTCATCAAACTGGATATGTTCGATCATCGGAAATTTGGTAATGAAGTTCAGGCTTCCCTCATTCTCCCAGACAATAAAACGATGATGGTGGTAACCACGCCAGTACGCATTAGGGCCACCATCCACCCCGCGCGCAATCTCGCAGACCGGCGACGGTGTCTCGATATAGCCCGCCTTGGCGACCCGCTGCATCTCAGCCATCAATAAAAACGGGTCATGCATATCCTCTAAGGTGTGCCGGCAATAAATGAAATCTACTTCCTTGTCGTCAAATGGCAGCGCTGTACGAGCGAAATCATGCCTCACCAACCGGAAGCTTTCCGGTGGTGGCTCGATATCCATAGCCTTCCAAGCCTTCTCCAATTCCGTGCGATCGACCCGGTCTAGGCCGATATCGGCTCGCCGGAACGGGTTATGACCACAACCAACATCGACCACCAATTGCCGCGGGGCGATGACATGGTCAGTCAGCCAATCAGTAATGATAGGGATTGGATACCAATAATGCGCATCGTCCTTAACCAGCACTAGAGAAACTCCAGATGCGGCGGAGCCGGCGAGGCCGGAAAGTCTCGCTTACCTTCAGTGTAGTCGAACAGCCACTTATTAGTATGCGTCTGCAAGCACTGCGTGCCGCATCTAGACCGCGGATCGAATTCATCCGATGCTAAGTATCGAACGATCTCCCAATATCGATCACTTTCCCAGATTGCCTTGAATCGCTGTTTCTCTTCACCAGCGATCCACCCCATGTGAAATTTCCTGTACTTGGAATTAAAGTGAAAACCGCATGTAGACACCAATCCATTGCCTGAAATCTGTAACTGAAATGGAGGTCCAAGACATCGCGAGTACTGTCGCTTTCCTTCATCGGCCAGCCTATTCCACTTGACTATGATGCGTAAGTCCTCATCCCCCATGGCTTCTGCTTGCTTGAATGTTTCGTAAAGTGCGTCATACTTGCTGTAATCCATCCCCAGGAAGCCATCTTCGTTATCCGAACAATGCTTAAAGATCACATAGTGTGGTCGAAGCTGGCGACCAAGTTTAGCCAGCGGCAGGATCTGGTCGCCCATCGACGGCATGGTGACCATCTGCATATTGACTGTGCATTGCAAATTGTCGCGCCTTACGATCTCCATAGCGTCCCTGATATTCTGCACGACGCGGTCGAAGAATACCTGTTTCACTCCCATAATTTCAGCGTAACGCTTGCGTTCGCCCGCGCTAAAATTGAAGCGGAGATACGAGATGTGGGGAAGGATGCGCTCTAGGACCGGGCGCGTAAGCGCAATACCGTTCGAGCCAACTCCGATCTTAATGCCAAGCTTGGCTGCGTGTTCAATACTTTCAGCGTAATAGGGAACCAAAGTGCTCTCGCCGTCCGAGATAAGCGATATCCCCTTGACGCCAATTTCTGCGGCATCGTCCAAGTAGTCCAAGGCGATCTCTTTGGTAATCTCGCCACCTTCACTGGCTTGCATTTGCGAGAAACAAAACGTACACGCTGCCTGACACCGCCGTGTCCAAGCGACATCCATCGATACGGGCGCAATTTTCTCTCCTCGCTGCCACGCTTCAACACGATCGCGCCACCAACCAACTTTCGTGCCGTCCAAAAGGTATTCATGGATGTCGCTCATAGCTTCGCCCGCTGTTCTGGCGTCATCGCACGACGCAACTTGCTGTCATCGCCCATGCTATCCTTGAAGACTTCAGCCGGCAAACCGCGCGCCCGCAGCGCTTTTTCCAAATCCAACATCACTTCACCTTGCGTTGAGTTCGGAATACCAGCACCGAACCGGATGGTGACATGATAGAAGTCCTTATTCATGCTTCGGCCCTGGCTTTTCCCTGTACCACCAGAGGTAACGCTTTGCGTCCAGAGTTATAAGACCAATAGCCGTATAAAGCGCAAACAGAATTGCTAGCGATAAAATGATAGTTCCACGTTGATACGATCTAGCAAGCCCAACTCCCAAGGCAATCGCACCCATTATCGCAAACAACCACTGCCTCATCCCTTCGCCCGTTCGTTTTTATAGCAATCAGTATACTCAACAAGTAACGTCGATCCGTTCTCATCCAAGGCCGCCTTATAGGCCGGAATAATCTGTTCTACATTCCCTAGCCGCACCACCTTGATCCTGCGCGTCATCAGACTAAAGGCCTCAGTGAAATCATCGTCATGCTGCGGCCCAGGATTAAAAGGTATCGTGGACGGAATAGCCGTGCGAATAATCACCTTCGGATTGTATCCCTCGTAAGAATACAGTGGCAGCCGATCGAGATGATTGATCGCTTGGTTCCATGCCAATAAGAAGAAATTCCACCGCGGGAAGATACAGACCGGCAACAGGCCTTCCAGTGCCATACCAATGCAGAAACCCATCTGCATATCTTCAGCGACCGGAAACTCCCAGCGCTGTGACGGGATCGCATGGATCAGCGTTTGGCTCATGGTCGTACCGCCATGCAGCCCTACACCCTGACCGATAAAGATCGCATCACGGCGCGCGCAAAGCTTCATCGCCTCGCACAACGCACTAAAATACGACAAACGTTCCGATGCCAACGTGGGGGCGGTTAAGCTCATATTGATAGACCGTCTTGTCTGGTGCCGTCTTGAACACGCCCTTCCCCCAAACCTCGCGCGTATTCGTGGTCACCGACTTCCCGTTATCCTCGATGATCCAGTGGACAGGTAAGTCGTGTCCCATACAGTACTGCTGACATTCATGGTAGATGCCAGTTCGGACGGCCATGTCACCCACGAAACAGTGTACCACTTCCCGACCGTGACGACGTTTGATGGCCCAAGCAATTCCAGTGGCAATGGGACAGATGCCACCGACAAGCGCTGACGAAAGAAATTTATAGGCAGGGAAGCACAAAGCGATGCTATGGCCGTCAAGAATCGCCTTCTTGACCTGTGTGGGCGGTACACCTCGCAGTAATGCATGATAATGCGCCCTCCAAGTACACAGCACCCAGTCATAGCTTTTAATGCCGGAAAAGATACGGATCAGTTCGTGTTCGTTGCCACCGGCCAAATGTACCGGAGATTTGATCGCACCAGCCGCAAATAGCTGTTCGATATCCCGTTCGAAATCCATCAAATCCTTGGCATTTAGAAATTGGCTCATTGCCGGTCCGCTGCATCACGCATCAAAGCTTCCATGACTGAATCGTAATCACTCAGCACCTTAACCTCTTCGCCCTTCTTACAATCCATACCGCAGACGCCAATCATGTCGGTCCAATCCCGCATTTGATAGACCTTGCCGCTATCATCAGTACCGATCAGCCAGCCCAGCTTGAGGTTTTCCGCGGCCTTCATAGGATATCCGATGGGCTAACCACCCGGTTATTGCCGCCCAGGATTGCGTCATTCTGAACGTGGGCGTTGCCGTTGGTCACCTCAAAACGATTGTCGTGCGTGTCGTATTTGAACCAAATATCGCGCTCGTTATTACCTTCTAGCCATAGATTGCGCGTCTGGTTGTTGCCGCCGGTTCGGATCACGATCCCCCGTTCCGTGCAATACTCGATCGCACCACCAGTGAATTGGCAACCGCCAGCATCCTCCAGCCACGCCCCGATCCGCAGATTCTCCAGTATCGGATTAACGAACCGGCAGGCCGTCGTCTGCCAATGCGACGGCTGCGTGACCTTGTCGAGCCACAAACCGATACAATCGTAGCTGCCGCCAGGACCGAAAACCTTGTCGTCGTGTGGCGTCACCGAACAGTTGTTCAACTCGGTCAGCACGCACCAATACATGCTGATTGCCTTAGATCCTGGCACACCAACACCAAGCGCATGCACCCGAACCAGACTATGATGGATTGAATTCAGAATAAACGTGTCGGTCGTATTGCCATTCGGCATGATATAGAAATTGTCGATCAGCATATTGAATTGGCCACCACCACCGGGGCCGGTCGACACACCATCAAACGTAATCGCCGGACCGGAGCCGGTATGGCGCAGAAGCACATTGCCTTCGCCCACACATTCCAATCCATTGATCGCTAAGTTCGGCCATGTCGAAAAGTTATAAACCCCTTCAGGGAAGACCACCCGCGGCAGCGGTCGATTTGCCGCTTTATACTCGCGCAAGTCTTCTGCCAGCGTTGCCAATTCATCGGCATTGTCACTGCCGCCGGTTGGATCAAAACTGAATTTCTCTACGACGTTCCAACTCATGTCACAGCCTCAAGGAGCGCATGCAACAAGCCAAGATGCGCAGTTTCCACGATGCCGTAATTCTTCGACGGCACATAAAAATTATAATGACCCAAACTGCGCAGCCGGTTGGTTTCCTCGAAACCCGTAAACGTAATGATCCCGGCCTTAGCCATCTCGACTGCTTGGCAGATATTCTTGCTTTCTCCGGACGACGATATCGCGATCAGAACATCACCAAGCCCGTTAGCTCGCGCGATCTGCATGCTGAATACATTCTCATAACCATAGTCATTCGACAGACAAGTCAGCGCCGCCAGATCATTAAAACACCGCGTATTGAACCGGCCCTTATTCATAAAGTCGGTGGCCATATGAGAAGCAATAGCGGCCGAACCGCCATTGCCAATAAACATCAATTGGCCTTCCCCTTGCTTACGCATGTGCTTTAGTCGTTCGACCACAGCATCAAAGTCTGGATAGATATTATTGCATACACGACCCAGTGCCTTGTGCCATTCGACCAGATACATCATGCCAGCAACGCTTCGACAGTCTGGATCAATTCATTGCGTCGCACATTGCGACGGTGACCGACTATCGTCGTCTTGATCGCACCGGAAACATTCCCCGCAAACGCCGCAGCCTCCACCTCCAGGCCAGTAGCAACAAGCGGAGCCGCAACCGCAAGAAACGCATCGCCGGCACCCATCGTGTCCAGCCCACGACTAGAGAACGCCGGGATCATATCACCAGACAAAGCTCGCGCCCCAGACTTCGCTCGATATCCGGCCCATGAGCCATTCTTACCGGCAGTAATAATGATCTGTGGCGCATCAACCAGATTGCATAGCCAATCGCCGAGATTGACCAAATTCCCGGTCCGTCGCTGGGTGGCCAATCGAGCTTCCGGTTCGTCCACGACAATCAAGTCGGCCTTGCGATAATGCGTGATTGGATTAAAACCAACATTGCCAGCGTTCGTCTGCGCATTCGCCGCCAAAAACTTGGCATGGCTCACCACATCGATCGCCCCGTGAAGCATTAAGCCATGACCAAAATCGATCACTACAATTACATCCGATACACGCACCTTGTCCGACAGTTCACGCAGGAACCGATCGTCGTGTCCTATATCCAGCCGCTGGTAAACCTCAAACAGCTTTCTGGTGAAGTCTTGATCCACAAACCGTGTCTTCCTGATAGCGTGACCACCCGACAACCAAGTCGAATCCTTGAATTCGCCTTGGCGGGAAGCGGCTACAATACCGCCCTGAAACTCTTCCGCGCTTTGTTCGGCCGTCGCCAAAATAAACTCTTTCGACGGCTTCCCTAGACCTGACACATAGCGATATTCATCGATAATCACCTCGCCAACAAAGGTGATCTTAAGCTTGTCAGCCGCATCGAAGGCTTCCAAAATCTTGTCGCGGAAACCGCGTTTCTTCGCATCAGCCAGATAGATTTGAACGCTATCCGGCAACCGCGTCGTATTGATCAGATGCGATGACGAAGCCTGCTTAAGCGCCTTGGTCGTGCGAAATAAGCCGCCAATAGCCTCAACCGCGACGATTTCACGTTGCAGTTCAGGATCGCCCACATCGGCATAATCGATACCCTTGACGTAATAATCCGGCTTGATCTCAGCGATAGCGGCAGTTGCATCGCGCGAATCGTACCAAACGACCCGGTCAACGCAGCGCAGTGCCTGTAACGAATGCATGCGCTCAGTAAGTGTAAAATACGGCCGACTTAACCCCTTGCGGACATGATGATCAGGTGTGACCGACACTACCAATTCATCGCCAAGTTCGGCAGCTTCCTGCAAGTGCCGAATATGACCAATATGCAAAAGATCAAAACAGCCGTGGCAAAGAACGATCTTCTTCCCCGACATGCCGTGCATCAGCCGTAAGCCCTCCGCAAATTCAAGATCGTCGTAGGAGGCGTCAGCATCTCACGAAACTTGTCCGCTTCAGGCGGCGGCAACTTCGATAAGATATCCGGCACCGCATCAAGCGCCTTCTGCTTGACCCGCTGGTATCTCTCGTCCTTAACATCAACGAAGGAAAACATTCTGCGCACATTATCGTTGACCCAACGTGATCGGTAATCGATCATCGGCGCGCAGTTGTAATGCATCAGCTTCATCCAATCCGGATCGTTGATCGCTGTGATGATGCGTTGCGCATGTTCACGTCTTTCCAGATAATTCGCGTCGAACCACGTCGCCCACCATGCCGGCTCGCGCATCTCCTGAGTTGGTTCTATCATTCGCAATTCAATTGTCTGGAAAGTCCGCACATCGGCAAATGCAATGCGCCCGACCATCCTCATCAGATCATCCGTCCAATGGTCACAGAACCAATAGGGGAAATATTCCGGCTGGATATAACCGAGAAGATCAGTCATCCGCTTAGTAAAAGAAATGCAGCAACTAAAAGAAGCGTTGCATAGATGACCATAGACAGCACCAATGCCGTCAGGAAATATACTGGCAGCTTGCAGAATTTTTTCATCTGAACCCGGCGTTACCAGCGGATCGTCATCAGCCAAGCATGTGTAGACATCGGCCTCGACTATGAGGGCGCGATTCCACTTGGCTGCGATCGTGTCCTCGCGCGGCCGCACGTCGACCACCAAACGCTGATCCTTGCGCAACTGTGTTTGTTGCAGCGCCTGGACGGTGTTCGTGTCATCTTCATCGACCTGAACCATCAGCATGGTGTCCGGTCGTGATAGACACATCAGATCGCGGCCAATGGTTTCGACAAGCTTTCCTGGCCGACCTCTGGTCGGCAATGAGATCACCAAACGCATGGCATTCCTCTTTTAAGTTATCCGTGCATTGCTGCTGCCAAGTGAATGGATCACTGGAACAGTTGGCACATCTCCCAACTCCAACAGCACGACATCCGGATGGCCCTCACAACGGATGACAATGCGATAGCCAGGAAAATCAAAATCACGCACTAACTCGCACACTTCGTCTTGTGGCGGCGGCTTCTTGGCACCTTCTGTCTTACCGACACGTTCATGTTCGGCCTTATGGTGCGGCGCTTTGGTCATTTGCTGTCATCCGCTGGTTCATAATTTGGCCGCTGCACATCTAAGGCCGGATCGACGGTAATCCGTACATCGCCACCCGTGCCACGGTAGCGTCCGCCCATTTCAAACCCTCCGCGCGCCGCCTGACGCACGTTGGCGCGCCCGCCCATCAGCGCCGCGTCACGATCGCGCATCTGCTGATTGGCTCGACGCTCATGTTCGTCCTTCGCTTCCTGCGTCAACGCCTCCGGACGTTCCATAAGTTGCTGACCACGGATAATGATCGACCCCTTATGACCTTTCGGCATGAAAAACCCATCGTGTCGCGAGGCCGGAACCGGCCGCCAACCGTTCTGATGAAATTCAACGTTCTGCGCCTGAAAGATTTCACTGTTGCCGTAGGTCGAAATTGCATTCCACTGATAGCTCCAGCCGATCGGAATGAATTTCACAGGCACATCGAACGGATCAATGCCTTCTTTGCGCGATCGGGTCAGAATCTCACCGTCGCGGCCCATTACCACGACGTTGCCGGATGAATCGCGCGCCGCCTGACGCACTGTTTCGCGTACTGGCTCCGCAATCTGCTTGCGCGGTCGTCCGCGCCCACGTCGCACCACTGGTTCTTGTTGTTCTTCTGCCATGATCAGGCCTCGTAATTTGCTTTGTCGTACTGTCCCTGCGATTGCAGCTCGCGCTTACGCCGCGCCATCTCTTGCAATCCGATAGGATCGCCCTTTTTGAAGCGTTTGGCCCCGCTAGGGTCGTCGTAATTCCACACCAAAGTGCCATCGGTAGCCGCAGACGCTTCACCTTTGGTCAATCGAACCTCATTCCCGCCGCCCGAAGTGCCACCGGGCGACGGGACGACCGGCGCAACCGGGGAGGACGGTTTGCGCGCCGATGTCACTGAGCCGCCATTCGTCTTTGCTGCTGTTTTCAACCCGATTGTCCTTTCGACATGATCGAAATACTGCGGTGAATCGACTTGCAAACCTTCGCCGATCGCCGACCAATGCGCAGAGGTCAACTTCGCGTTCTTCTGCTTATCTGTGATCCAATCGCGGTGATTACGCAGCCAATTCGCCGAATTCGGTGTCACCGATCCGACCCGATTGATGTAATCTTCGACTGCATCACCAGTCGATAGCTGCTGCGGTGCGGCCGGTTGCTGCTGTGCCTGCGCAAGATGTGCTTCCCAAGCCTGTTTTTGATAGGTGTATTGCTTCAGATCAGTGCGAGCGTCAGCTAAGCGCCGCTGCGCGCCGGCAGCCTTCTTCCAATCACCGGCTTCCATCGCAGCCGTATATTCGTTCTCAGCGGCATCAGATGCAGCCTGCGCATTCTGCAAGCCTTGTTCGATCGCACCGATGCGCGTGTCAGCCACTTCAGCTCGCGCCGTGTGCGCCGCCGCTTCGGCTTGCTGCCGCGCCGAATCGGCCGCGCGGGCGCGTTCTTCAGCGGCCTTGCGATTAGCTTCATCGGTTTTCTGTTGAGCTTGCAGTTCCTCATACTGCTTCTGCAACTCGACAACTGGATCAGCACCAGCATTGCCTTCCGGCTTCGGTTCATCGACCTCTACGGTTACGCCTTCTTCTTCGTCCGCCATCAGTAAATTCTCCACGGATCATCGACCTTGCCGACAATGCTGGTATCCGCGAACAGCCGGATCGGCGCCGCATCCCGCCCATTGTCAGCAACATGAAACAGTTCCAGACCATCTGACGGGCGATAGATCGCCCATTCTCCCGGCTGGACCGAGAAGCCACCGAATTTGTTGACGCTATCGTCTTGAAAGGCGAGGGTTCCGATCTTCAATACAAGGCCGACCTTGCCTTGAAAGCGATCTTCCATCAGCGCTTTATCAACGCGGATAATCCCGCCCCGCGTTGTCTCAGGACGGATATAGGACGCAACCAAGACCTGTTGCGCCGCCACTCCGATACCAGAAAAATCACCTACGGCGCGTAAGACCGCGCCGCGCGGATCTGATCCGCTTTCTTCGGCGATCTGCCGAAGAGTACTCGCTGCCGAAACCAAATTCCCGCCTCATGGGTTTTCCCACCCCCATGCGGCGCACTTCCCTAAGCGTGGGTTAACTCCTCAAACACAGCCTCAATTTCATTAAGCGCAAGCTCCAAGCCGCGGATCATACCAACCCGATATCTCTGATCGGACCAATCGGATGCAAGTTCCAGTTCCTCGCGCAGTTGCTGCCGCAGCTTTGCTATCCGCTGTTTAGCAGTGATGTTGAGCGCCGGGTGATCCAGCGGATAGAAGCTCACCGCTGATGGCTTCAACCGATCAGGCCCGGTCATTACGGCAGCCTGTTTTGGAATTTCTTCGCGCGCGGGACTTTTGCAAGCCGCGCGAGGCCGCCACCGGACCCGACATTATAATCCGGCCCCATCGGCCCTTTCTCCGATCCGATCTTGCCGGCGCCGGCATGATGCGGATGTTCCATCGGATTGCCACGCTCGTGCGTAGGACCGGATGGCGGCTCAAGTCCGCCGGCCATCTTTGCCGCTTTGTATTTCGAGGTATGGTGCGTACCAAGACCGGCTGATTTCACGCCGCCGCCACGCTTGCGCGTAATCACCGGGCCGCGGCCAATATCCTTGCGATCCATCTTTCCTGGCGCATGGTCGACGGGACGCGCACGCACCCCTTCCTGATAGGCCGGACCATCTTGCGGACCAACCCGGCCGCCCTTCTTACGCATCGGCATGCCTGGAGGAAGTCCTGGCGGCGGCAAACCCGGTGGCCGAACAGGTAAGCCACCGGGCGGCGCCATTGCACCGGGTGGCGGCATGCCGGGTGGCGGAACCGCCATCGGTGGACGCATAGGTGGGGGTGGAGCGGCTGGGGGTGGGGTGGGAATCGCCGCTCCACCCGGCAATGGCCCGCCCGCATGAGGACTGACCATTACGTTCACAGTAGTGTGTCCTTTATGCTTAGCGCGACCACCTTTCGCGCGATGCACCGACTTATCGTTGTCGGATGCGCCTTCGAATGGCTTCAAATCATCCTTGCCTAACTGTTCTTTGCGGTCGTGTTCGACCTCACCACCATGCTTGCGGCGAGGTCGATCGGCACGAACCTTAACGCGACCACCTTTGGCTCGATGCACAACTTTGGAGGCGTGCTTACGCACCTTAATCATATCGGTGCCGGCTGCGCTGTGCGAATAACCACCATCACCTAAGCCGCCAGTGATGTGGTGCACTCTACGGTGCTGTACCTTGTGGTCGCGATGTTCGTTATGAGGATGCGCCATTTACTTCTTCCCCGCTGGTTTGGGCGGATGCAGCGCAGTGTGAACGTTTAGCGCGTGTTCCGCCATATCATTTTCCCGATCATGTGCCAACTGTTCTCGATCCTGTCCTAGCTGCGCGGCATTCAAAGCATGTTCGCTCATATCGAACTGCCGATCGTGCTGGAACTGCGCATGATCGAGCGCCAAACCGCCGCGTTCCATGTGCTGTTCGTGCGCTTGCTGATGCGCGTCAAGCATCTGCTGACGCTGTTCGTGCTGCATGTTAGCAGCATCGACCTGACGATCGTGCGCCAATTGAGCTACATCGAGCCGCTGGCCGGCAACATCCATCCGCGCATCATGGGCCTGCTGAGAGGCATCAAGTTGCGCCTGCCGTGCGTTATTCACGTCTTCACGCTGCGTATCGCGCTGATGGATGATCATTTCCTTGCCAAGTTCGGCTGACGCCATATCGCGCTGAGTTTGCAATTTGGCCTGACCCAACTGCACTTGCTGCTGTCCGAGTTGCGCCTTGGTAGTCGCTTCCTGCGCATCGGTCTGCGCTTGCAACATCCTGGCCTGACCAATCAACGGGTCCGGACCCGGCTTCTGGTTCGCATCTGGCGGCATCGGAGGTGGGTCTTGAAGCAGGCCAGCGATATCAACACGAATGATCCGCATCACCCGCGTTAAAAGCTCTTTGATATTGAAAAATGGCGTAAACACTGGCTGGCCGGCTAGCTGCACGAGGCCGAGCGCAATCGCCAAACGATGCAGATGGCTTGGCGTGTTTGGATCTGACCGCGGTGTTAGATGACAGCTTTCCAAAGCCTGAATGAATTTTTGTTCGTCCCAAAAACCTTCCGGACAGACCTTATTGGATTTCCAAAAGTCCTCCGGATACTGACGGAATAGATCAGCAATCAATCCGATCTCTTCAGCTTGCGCCGTATGCATGCCTTTGTGCGAAGCGCTGATGACTTTTGTTGCTTGTTCTATATTCGCCATCATCGTTCCCACGGGAACGTTCTGGATTCCCTCGCCGGCCGGGAGATCCGCAACGCCGCCGACCTCTTTGGCTTGCTGGGTGATCTTATCCATAAGGCTAAGAAGTCCCGGCGTGACATCGCGGTACGGCAAGGGTGCTACGACATGGTTGATAGGTTGGCCTCCCGTTTCGACAGGCTGGAAGACGCCCGGTGAAAGCCGCATGTCGGTAGTGTTTTGCCTGCCGCCGATCTTGGCAATCGTGCCAGACGGGAAATTGGCAAACATCCCGGCATCGAGCGCCTCGCGCCACGCTGCCGTCATCGCCATAGAACAGTTACCCACCACGCCAATCATCCCCGTGCCATAAAAACCGGGACCGGGAATGTATGGGTACTTGACGTACATCTGCTTGCGTTCACATTGTTCGTCATCTTCTTCCCAGTTCCTGCGGATCGCCAGGATCTGTTTGGTTTCTTTCTCCATCGTCATCAGATATGGCAACCGCACGCCTGTGCCTTTGAATTTCTTCGGCGCATATTCCGGCAGATCAAGCTCACACTGACTTTCCCAAATCGTATAAGGCTGATCTTCAGGCCGGGTCGATGGCTGCGTGCCTTGGATTTCTCCGATCTTGCCTTCGACCACATCGATCTGATGATAGGGTGGTGTCAGCCCCGTCACCTCACGATAAGCACCCAGCATTTGCATGCGATGCAAATCGGATTTGCGCATCAGGATTTGATGCGTGATGCGCTCGCACGATTTCAGGTCTTTGACAGTGTCAGACACGATCAGATCGCGCGCATCGACCGATTCCGATACTGGCCGGCGGCGCCGCAAGCAGTAATAGACTTTCTTGAAGCCGCTGCCTTTGAAATGCGTACCCCACAGCAGCATATGCGAGGTGTCGGGATAGTATTCGGTCGCAGTCGTGGTCAGCCAGTAATTGAAATCGCGCTCTAAGGCTTCAGCTAGGTCGTCCTCCTGCACCGCAGCTTCGCCAAAGCCTTGATCGACTTTCACCGGACCTTCGGCCGGCAGAAGCTCGCCCTGTGAATTGGCCCAAGATTTCAGGACCGATTCAAGCAACAGCGGGTTGGTGACTTGGCTTTGGCCTTCCACCGCGGCCGAGCTATCCGCGGAGGTCACCCGCGGTTCTTTCATGTCCAGGCCAAGGAAATCCATGGCCCGATCGACTACGTTCAAATAACCTTTGCGCGATCGATCATCGGCCTCGATCGCTTCAAACATTTCCTCGCCGATCTGGCCCAGCCGCATGCCGTCGAGGCTTTCGGCAAGGTTAGCGTCAAACTTATCCGGCTCATTCTCGGCACGACGGATGGCATTGAACTGTACGACCACGCCGCCGTCCGGCTGATCGCGCTCGACGGTGCCGGATGCGGGATCGACGCGGACCGAATTATCGTCCTCGTCCACCACCACCTGAACGCCAGTCACCGCAGTGCCTAGCCCATCAGCCATTAGGCTGAATCCTTATCCTTTGGGAATTCTTTCACTTCGGCACCAATACCTTCGGCAATGCGTTTCTTGCGCGCAGCATCAGCCCTGATCTCATCGCGTAGCGAGGCAAACGAATAGACCGGAATAGCTCCACCGCGCAACCGTGCGATCTCTTCCAACAACAAACCGACACTGATCAAATTCAACTGATAATTATCACTGCCATCGCTGATGTCGGCATAATGCTGCAAGTTTCGTATCAGCAACTGCGCCTGTTTTTTTCTATCGTCGTCCATGTCACATCTTAAGAACTGGCTGCGTAATACGCTCTAGGATCGTCTTCTTCAGACTATCTAAACCAAGGTTTAGCTCTGCCGCGTTGGTGCCGCCAATCACCGCACCGAACCCCTTCTTCATACAAGCGACGATCGCGACTGAATGAATGTTGCCACGTTCAGCCTCCTCCAGGCATTCGCGCAGCTTGTCCACGCAGTCGCGTTGGTTGTCATTTAGCTGGCCGATGAAGATCGGCTGAGTGTGCGCCACCATCTTACCCCTTAATCGGAATGCGCTCGATCTGCTTAGCTTCTTCCGGTGTCGTGGCTACAGGCATTTGCAGCACTGTCGCGTATTGATCTTCAGCGAGGCGAGTCAACAGAATCTGCGTGCCGTCCGCAAACTCCAGCGCATCGTGATGCGTGTGCGGATTATACGTATTGATCTGACGGAAGATAGCGACTTTGTTGTAGTAGCTTACCTTGCCAGTCCACGTCAGCGCTCGCACCGCAACTGGTTCTTCGAACGCAAGCTCCGTACCGGGAAGCACGCAGACACAGACCTTCGCGTTATCGACGGACGCAAAGCCGGCTGTGCCAGTACCGAAATTTTTGGTGAAGAGCTTGTCGCCGACTTTGGCCGGCCGAGAGGTAACGTTCTGAAGTGAATAGTCGCACATGAGGCCTCTCCTTCTGGCCCCACCCAAATCCCATATATCACTGAATCGTTTCAGAGTGAATTCGGTGACTTGTCCGGTTTCACCGTTATGATCTACCGGCTATCCCAAAAAGCCGGCGAGGAGGACGGAACCGAACCTTGTTGCGGTGAAGGTGAAAGTACACCGCACGCCCGTTGTCACCATCGGCTGCGTATGAGTTGACCCTCCTCTTAAGCTCCGCGCCATGCGCCTTCGCCAGTCTTGATCCATTTGGCGAACAGCTTGCCGGCTTCCGGTTCAGTTATCGTGTCTTTATACTTTGTCTTGTCACCAAGCACACCGTAGTCGAATTCTTGGATCATGCAGTGATCGCGGCCGGGAATTGTGATGTTGACGTGATAACCAGCCCAATCAAATTTCTTAATCCCGGCAAAATGCATTGGCACGATAGTGCCATCCTTACGAACGTGGGGCCGGACGATATGCAAGATACGCTTCCGATGACCACGATCATTCAATTGAATGTCACGATCCTTAAAGAAATATGGCGTGCGCTTCACTTCTAGATTGAATACTGCATGCATGTCCTCGTCATTGGCGACTGACACCCGCAGCATGGCATAATTTGGATACTCGCAATAACGCGCCGCATCGCAGAAACAAGCGGCCAGAAACAACTCAGCCGAGACATGATATTTCTTGGCACAGCGCTGGTAAGTCGGCGGTATCTGCCAACTGCGCCAATAGCCACCATGAAAGTCCAGTTCCTTTAGAAGCCTTATACGCTTGCCATCCTTGGAAACGTGAACCCAGTATTCCTGCGGATAACCGCCGCGCTTAGTAATACCGGGTCGATCCCACCACAGCGTCATGCCATACACATCGCCACCATGCATCGGCTGCACGGTCGGAGGTGGAACCTGATATTTGCGGAAGTACAGAAACTTCGGTCGGTAGTAAGCCCGCTTCAGACTTGTAGTGAACTGCTTTTCCTTACCTTCGGTATAAGGATCGGTGCCATAGGCCACGCAGCCGAACGCCGGCCGGGTCTTGTTGAACCACTCACTCAATTGGGCGTGCTTAAGAATATCAAATTTGCTGTAGCCATCATCTTCGTCATCATCATCGAGCCATTTACTCAGCGAGTACGGTATCAACGTCGCGCCTAATTCCCGGTAGAAACCATAACTGCCAGGATCGCGCCGCTTCATCCGCGCTAGATAGAAAAAGTAGCGCTCTAGCTGATCGAGGATGGTGTCGCGGAAATAGAACTCGCCCAAAAACTCCTGTTCCTTGTACAGGACTTTCTCACCCTCCGGATCGTTCCAGTAGTGGTCGGCGATGACTAAGTCAGCATCCTTCACCCCACTTTCAGCCGCCGGAACTTCAGCCACAGGCCCCGCGGGGAGCTTCAGCGTTGGTGCCGGCGCCGGCTCGCGCGACTCATAAGGCAGCGGCTCCGGTCCCTTCGGCTTGACAAACTTGTCGTGCTTCAGCCGTGCCCGTTCCAAAGCACTGACCCGGCGCCGCTGCGCCCGATTCATCGGCATTTGCGCCAAATGCTTGGCCATGGTTTCGGGGCTGGTCCCATCAAGCGCACCCCCATAGGACAGGTTTGCCATCCCAGGAGGGGTAAACGAGCTTGATTTCGGAGCCTCGTTTACCTGTTTTTCCCGAACAGACCGGGATCGCTTGAAAAACCTCTTAACGGCTTGCCAAAGGCCAGAGATCCACCCCATGGCGACACCCTTACACCGGGTACAGTGCCTTCTGTTTGGGTCGGTGCGTCATCGTTTCCCGATCGGCAAAGGACCGTTCTTCGTCAGATTGCAGCAAGCCGGCATCGCGGGCGAACCGCAACGCCTGCGTCATCGAATCCACTAAGTCGTCGTGTCTATCAAACGGGAATTTGGCGGCTTGCCGAATCACCAGTTCAGCCCAATCATAATTCGGCGACCACACCAGTCCATTGGAAAAAATCGGCTGAATCGCTAACGCGCGCGAGACTTTATCCCCCTTAGTCTTGACCAATTGAACCCCAAATTCATGTATCCCATAACGGTTGCGGATTTCCTGCGCCGCGCTATGTCCCGGCCCCTTATCCTCAATCAATAATCGGTCAACTTTGAACTCGCGGCCGTACAGCCAAGTGCAGCTATCGTACACCCACTCGATCAATCCCCATTTGCCAGACGTGCGCTGTTTCCACATCGAATAAGTTTCAGTCGGCGCCCGCTCGATCCGCTTCGAACTGAACTGCAAATGCTTGGCCCATGCCGCCACCAGCATGATCCCCCGCTTGCCAGTGGTCGTGTCAAAAATTCCCCAAACCGTCAAAGCAGACGGATCGTTCTGTTCATCGTCCGTAAAGGCGCCATCCAAGCTGGCAATCGTGAACGAAAATTCCGGAAACGTCTTGTTGACCGGGTTCCACAATCCCCACCATTCCGGCTGAAAGATCCCCTTGCCGCGAGGAACCGGCGACTGTTCGTATTGCGAGGCCCATGCATACGGCCCAAGCTCATTGCGGGTCCGCGTTATCGCCGCTTCCGAAAACCGATCGAGCCATGCCGGCTCGCCATTGTTGGCGTCAATGTCGTCTTCATCCGCCCGCGGATCGTACCAACCGATCTCGTTCGTTATGACTTTGCCATCATCATCAAACGCACGCGCCGGATCGAACTCCCAAGGCACCATCAAATGGACGTAGTCGAAGTCGTCACCAAGGGCCGTCCCAGAGATGTCGTCTTCGTGCAGGCGCTGCATGATGATGACGATCGCTCCACGATCCAAGTCGTTAAGACGACTGGATACGGACTCACGAAACCATCGCACAGCTTTGGATCTTTCAATGTCGGACTCAGCTTCCAACATGTTATGAGGGTCATCAATGATGACACGATCACCTCTCTCTCCCAACGTCACGCCACCAACCGACGACGCCAGCTTCCAACCCGTCGAGTTGTTCATGACCTTCACAATCTGCGTATTCCTCATGCCGATCGACTTGCCTTCACGCTTGCCTAACTGCGCAGAAGTCTCCAATCCATAAAGCGCTTGATACTTCGGCGACGTGATCAAAGTCCGAAAGCGATCGTTGTCACGCATGGTCAGCAATTGCGAATAAGAAAAAGCCACATAGCGATAATGCGCCAACCCCATCGGACCCCACTCAAACGCGGGCCAAAATACGTCCGTCAACATCGACTTCATAAAACCGGGGGGAACATTAACTAAAAGTCTTTTGATCTCGCCACGAGTCACAGCCTCAAGATGTTCGCACATCGCCCATAACGGCCAGCCATCCACAAACGGTGTCTCAGGCTCGAGCACCGACCAAAAATATCTGACAAATGCAATCAGCCCACCCTGACGCACACCGTTGTCGTCGTACCAGCCATATTGGGTCTGGAGATAACGCGCCTCGCGCCGCTCTGCCTCGGCCTTCGCCGTAAACATGTCAGCTAAAAGTTTGCGCGACTGAAAGTTCACCGCATCACCGTCAACGCAATAACGCCAAGACCAATAAACCAAACACCAAGCACGATCTCAATAATGCCAATGGCAACATAATTCATCGGTCGGTCCAGCCCGACTGCGTGCATGCCGCAAAAATCGAGTTCTTGCCAACCACCTCAGTGTACTCCTTCACCGCCGCCTAACACGCATCCATCGTCGCATACTCCGTCGTCACACAGGCAATCGTGTTCCAGCCGCCCAATACACACATCAACAAAATCACCATCACTTCACCCCCGTCGTCACCACTACCCCAACCGATACCGCCGCTACCGTCGACTGAACCACAACGGTAGCCGCCATCATGGTCGCCGACGTGATCCCAGGATCAGGCGCATTCGGAACCATCGGAGCCATGTTGAAAAACGGATCGTTGTTCGGAACAGCCATCACTTCCTCAATGCCTCGCGCGCTAGCGCCGCTAACATCGCACCCTCCGTCGTGTTCGCCGGCAAATCCCCTTCCGGTGACGCCGCTATCCGCTCTAATGCCGATCGCAGCCGCTCCAGCTCAATCTTCAACTCCACAACCTCATCAAAATACGCCTCCCCATACTCCTTCGCCGTCCGCAGCTCAGCCTGCAAACACTTGATCAGCTCCTTCTGATCATTCACCCGATCCCGTAACGCAGTCGGTACACTCACCATGAAATCGCCCTCCTCAAATAACGGCACCGGCTTCTCCCACAATAACCATGACCCATTCCATGGCCCAGCAACCCACGTCACTTCCCAACCTCCTCATCCAACCAAATCGGCCGCGGACCCCCATTCAGAAAACTCGTGAATTCTAATGCCATCACCAAATTCCCAAACTCCCCTATCTCATAATTCGGCAACTCACGATCATACTGACAAAATATAACCTTCCACCGATTAGCCCCATCAACCTTCATCGTCATGTGCATCACTTCCACTTCCCAGCATCGTCCAACCACCGCGGCCGATCCCCGCCATTCAAAAAACTCGCAAACTCATACGCCATCAACTCATCCGAAAACGTCCTAACCATCACACCAGACACACCCGGCAATTGCAAAATCACCTGCCATTGCAACGACCCCCACACCCTCACCGTGTGCATCACCCAATCTCCTTGTTCACTAACTCTACCTCCTTCAAAATTACCTCCGCCCTCTCCCGCAACGCCTCCACTAACTCCCCACTGCACAACGTCCCTAACGCCACAATCACCATCCCTACATCCGACCGCAACGCCGCTACCTGACGCTTCAAAAAATACATCTCCTCCCCAACCAACTCCGCTAACTCCCCAACCAACCCCGCTAACTCCCCAACCAACTCCGCTAACTCATTTACCTCCTTACCCATCACTCCCCTTCCTCCTTCCAATGCGTTACCGCTATCTGCGCACACGCCAATACTTGCAATACTTCATCCCATGCTTGTCCGGTTGTTACCCACTATTCCTCCTGTGCATGGCCAAATCCCCCAAGACGCGTCTGGCTTCTTTACCGGCAACTTCCTCGACGTATTCTCTTGCAACCCACTCAACGAACCGCCTCAAATCATCCCGGTCAGCCTCCATTTCGGCCGCTTGTTTCATCCAGTCATGCAAGCCCTCGTTCTCTACAGCAATTCGTTCCATCCGCGCTAGGTTTGGCAGGCCGCGAAGTCTCGCTAATTCTTTTTCGATAGCGGAAATCTTGTAATCTCTGCTTTCGATTATAGCCCTTAGCTTGTCGATTTCGACTTGCCGTTCCTTGTCAACGTCCCGTTCCGTCAAATAATCAAAGCTCATTTCCCCTCCGTTCTTGCCTAGGTGTTTGTGGGTATTAACCGGATAAGCACGGTTCAAAATATTGTCTCGGCCTTTTCTTCAACGGGTCGCGCCGTTTTTCATCAGGGTGTCGGCGAGATGTTCTTGGGCCTCTATAATCATGCCCGCCTCAATTAGTGCGATTGCTTTCTTGATCGCATCCCGCAGGCGATTGCGCTGAAATCGATAGGCCTCCATCTTGCTGTAAGCCTCATCGATTTCGTGGTCCTCCTCGGCGGTTATGCGGTAGGTCATGGGCTTTCCTTTAGATTGTGTGACGCGCGCGATTTGTGTCATTCACTTCGCTGTATTCCGCTAGTTTGGTCATGTTAGTTCCTCGCAGTTAAAGCTGATCAGCAAATCAGCATGAACGATGTCTAGCGCCACAACCCTTCTTCTTCCTCTCGATAACCTCAAACCCTACTACCTTACCCATCACCCTACCCTCGTAAACTTCCCGCCTAACCGCGCCAAAAACGATAACCTCTCACTCGCCTTCATCCGCCCCCCAGGAACCACACCACCTCCTCCCCTCGCCCCCCTCAACGCCTCCCCTAACTCCCCTACCGCTACCCCCAATCGATCTAACCTCTCTCGCAACTCCCTCTCCCTCTCCTCTAACCCACTCACCAACCGCCTTACCTCTCCACAATCACTCATCTCCCTTCTCCTTCTGCCTCTCTCGCATCCGCCGCATCCTCTCCCGCGCCTGCAACCGCTTCCGCTCATCCAATGGCGTGTCCATAATCACCGTCGCTTGACCACTCCGTATCCGATCCGCACTCCGCAATATCTGTTCCCGCGTCAAACCAATATTCGGACACGCCCGATCCCCAGTCCGCCACGGATGATTAAAAGAACACTCCAGACAAAGATGCCACTCCACTGCGTAACAACTCCCGCGTAACAGCGTAACAACTCCCGCGTAACAGCGTAACAATACTCTAACAGCGTAACAGCGTAACACAGCGTAACAAGCCCCGGCGCCTCAAATTAAAAAAATTTTGTGCGTATCCCTGAACGAGATTGTTTGCGATTTCGATTTCAGTTTAGGGGGGTGCCGGGGGATCTTATACATATATAATGTGTGGAACAGAACGGGAATTCGAAGCAATATCAATCCCTTAAGGGCGCGCGCGCGCGTCAGTGGCCCGCGCGGCGCTCACCGCGGCGCCCGCTGTGCGTTCCCCATGTGTGTCCCAGCGTGTGCGACGTGCGGATGTCATATCCGCCGGTCACCAAAATCCATCAGGAATTAGAACCATTTAGATGGTCATGTCGCGCGTGTGTCGCGTCCAGGCGCCTGTCAGCAAGACTGGGGGTTTTGCCGATCGGACCGGCCAGCTAGCGGCGATCGACCTCGCGCGCGAGAGGCAAAGGCGCTCCCTTTTTCCTATTAGAGCGATCGGTCGGCTCCCGCATCGCCGCTATGGCAGCGCGGGCCGCGTCGTCAAAGCCGCCTTTATCCACCCGACACTTATGGCGCAGACCAGCATTGGCAGGCCATTCGCGACAGTCTTTACCGTGACAGGTTTTGGACTTGCAGATCGCCCGCGCCACGCGCTCAATCGGGTCGGGGAGCTTGTGGCTGTCCATGTTGCTTGCACAGCGTTTCCCAAGTTTCGCTAGTACGGTCGCTGTCTGGATAGATCAGCCGGCGCACCGCACCGTCGTCAAAATCCTTCATGGCGATAAACCGGCCGCAATCATGACAGCGGTTCCACGGATCATTCATGCGTTTTTCCGTTCATCGGACAACCGCGTTGCTACTAACGTATCCCATAGCGGCAACAACATATTATTTTCCCTCGATATCGATACCGTCGATTTTGAGGACTTTCATGAGGATATCTTTGTGGTCGAATTTATCGCAAGGTTCGCAGAGGAATGGGAAGTCATTTGTTTCGTCTAGGCCGTGGGCTTTTGTGCCGCATCGAGGACAGATGAGATCGTAGTGGTATAGCTGTTTTGGACCAATGATATTGTTCACAGAGGTTTTCCGCATTTAGCGCAATACCACCAAGAGCTATTTGGTTCGGGTTTACGTTGTGGTTTATGGCCGAAGAACCAGCAGATGAATTTCATAATTTCCACCATCGTCTAGAGATAGTTGGATTGGCGATGATAAGGCCTGCTATTACGGCTGGGATATTGAGTTTTGGCAATGGCTGATTGAGGACATTGGCCGCGGTGATTTCCTTGGTGTAGAGGAAGTTCCATTGCAGTGCGGTTGTGTATTGTGTGGTGATCTTTGCCAATCCTGGCATCAAGAGATCGCGGATCTGAGCTAATTCAGTTGCCATGGTGAATCCTCATAACCGGCCGCGCCAGGATGTGACGATGATTTCGCCCTCCCAGTTGATATCCAAGAGCTTTTGCATGATTTCGCTGCAAGGGCCTTGGAATTCCTCCATTTGCTTGCCGAACTGATCGAATGCCATGACCATACCGTTATGGAACAGGTAGACATCGGTTGGTTATGCGATTGGAGTTATTGCAGTTTGTTTTCTGGTTCCTGGGCGCATTTCGGACAGACCTCTGTGCCATCTGGCAATAGCTTCATTGGGGTATTTTTCCAGAATTTGCCGCAGCATTGGCAGAAGCTGATGAAGTTGGTTGGCATTGGTTCGGGTTCAGTATCCATAATAATTATGCCTGATTGATCAGATGCAGTAGATGGTTCAGTTCCTGGCATGGTTGCTTGCATTTGAGGTTTTGCGCTCGATAAGGACCGCGCGCGTGTGAGACTAAGAACCATCGGCATTGGCATTGCTGACGATTGAAGAATGCGGCTGCGATAATCCGACAATCCCTAAGATCACGTTGCGCGAATTGGCTACCGGCGGTTTGTCGGTCCAATCCTCGATCGTGCAGCATGCCATGCAAGATGTGACGATACGAGCGCTATCGCAATTGGCGATCGCAATAATGATTGATGGCTCGATCACTGCAATCTTTAGCTGGATGGCTGGATGAATACGCAATGGGGAAATCCGTTCCCAGAAGTGCAGACGTGGCATTGCTGATCTTGTGACGGTTTGATCATAGGCCCCTGAAACAACGTTCCATACCACTCGATTCCGTTCTTTGTCTCCGTCAGTTGTTCGCATGGAATTGGACGACAATCGTTGCCACCGCAGCATTCAGTTGGATACCAACTATGGACCAGCAACAGAACTGCCAGCATCATGCGAACAGTTCGTCCCAATAGCGAGCCGGCCCGATGATGGGTTTAAAGCTTACGATCTTGCGGTTCTCGACAGTAGTCGGCGCAACCGAATGATCACGGATGCGCTTACATTCTTGTTCCGATCCGCGGAACACTTCAAAAGTCGAAATGCTGCATAGCTTGCCGTCATTATGATCGGCGAATTCCACATGATAAGCCACGACCCATTCATTGATCATGGATCAACACCTTTTCCAATTGATCGATGCAACCTTTCAATTTATCGGCGACCAAATGAACAGTTGCAGGATCATGTGCAGCTTTGTGGATTTCATCCACGATCGCCTTTAGCAAGATCAGACTTAATGATGGCTGATCTGGCTTTGCCGATGGCGCGTTCTCTGATGCCATTTGATGTAAATCCTGGGTCACTTGATGCTGGTTCCCAATCCCGTCGCATCATCCGGCATATCGTCCTGATCAATTCCCTGACGTAGTATTCGTCCGGATTGCGTTGCGGCTTTTGGTTCAGCCGATTGAGCTTGCGCAAACCGATAATTGAGATCGATCTCAATGCCTAACTCCTTCGCTTGTGCTGCGAGCGTTGCGATCAATTCCTGATCGCTCAATTGCGTGATGTCACGTTGTGTCGCTTGTTTGTCGAGCGCCAGCATATTGCGCAATTCTTTATTTGCTTTGTCCTTCGAATAGAGTTGCGGAACGTAACGGCCGCGACCATCCGGCACCATGTGTTCAATCAATTTGCGTGCGGCTGGATCGATATCCTCCAAAAGTTTTGGTCTTTGCCGCTTGGTCATTTCATCGGTCGGCTGACCAGTGTGATCTCGAGCCGGCGCATCATAACTCTCAAAGTAATCGAGCGGATCAGCTTCGTGAATCGCCCACAGGCTTTCTTCGATCCGGATGCGCTTTTCAGCAATCCGTTCTTCGGCTTGCTTCACCAGATAGGCAATGCGTTCCTTGACCTTTGGCTTGCGCTCTAATTGGCGCGCATTGGCATCGGCATGACGATCGACTTTAACCTTATGGCCGATTCGGCGCCAAACCGTTGCCGGCGGTAAAGCTTGCGCCCGCAAACGTGCGTATTGTTCCCATTTTATGGGCTTTATTGGCTGGGAACCCGGAATGTAGCCCTGTGGAACAATGGCGGTTGACATTGCGGTCGACCCTAGTATGTCTAGCCTACTGTTGAGTTAGCCCGTTGGGAAACGGGACGCTGCGGTGGGCGGCGGTAAGTGCCGAGACAAGAGGTCGCCTGTTGAGAGTGTTGCCTTCCTAAAGTGTCCATAGTGACCGTAGGCAAGACTTGAGGGCTAGAGGGTCGCAGACGCACCCCCACCATACCACAACCAAAAGAGGGTGACATGCTATCCAAACACGACTTCGACACGATCCATCAGGCTGACGACTTCCTTGGCAAACTTGGCTTTCGTTATTCGCATCACGAAAGCTGGGCGTTCAGCCAAGGCTTCAGCATTTTCCGCAATGCTGCATTAGGCCTCTCAGCCACGCTTCGCCTCGATCGCTACAGCAAGACCAATAAGTTTGATGTCGCGATCTATCCTACACCTCAAACCAACTAGGGGGGTAACGTGAAGCTAGGGGAGGGCCGTTTTTCCTATGGATTTCAGGGGGTGTTTGTCAATTTTGAAACTGCAACAAAGAGAGGTGACCAATGCGATACGACTATGTTGCTGAATCTGGCCAAACCGTCACGCTCAACGGCAACGGTTTCACGCCACAGCAATCCATGATGCTAGAGGCGATGATCGACAAGCACGGCTTGCAGATGTTCCTGCAAGAGATGTCCGAGATCTGCGGCGAGAAAGCCGTACACATCGCCCACGATTGGCAAGACGCGCCCCTCGCCAAACGGTGGGCGACGTTGGAAGGCGCGATCGGCGTCGCTTCCACAAAGGCTGGTGGGCTGTGAACCAGCCCATCATCCAATCTGTCGGCCTACCACCGGAGAAACACGCTGATCGCGTGATCGCTGAAATGCTGCGTGTAATTGCGCAGCAACAGCCGCCATTGATTACGCGCCTGAAACAAATCGTTAAGACAATGCCGGATGGCAATCCATCAGCGCAGCAGAAAATCAAAAACAAATTGGAGGAAATTGGCGGTTTGCTAATTCCCGATGTCTTCCTCATTCCCGGCAAGCGTGGTCGCTTCACGATTGACCTGACCACAATCGCTGCCTGGAATAGCGAATGCCAAGATTACATCAGAGAGGCCACAGACTGCATTCCGGACAAACCATGGCTGGCCTGCCTAATCGTCCGCTATCAAAGCAAAGGCCACCATCGATACGAGACATCAACAGCTAAAGTGCTGCTTGTCACTCATCATGCTTTGAGCCGGCTAGCGCAGCGTTATGGCGCGCAGACTGTGAATGATTTGCTGATCGCGACTGACGCTATGCTTTATGCGTTCCTGCGCGACATCAAAATCCATGGCAACAAGCCCGAATGGATCAAAGACGAATATCCACTGCATTTCAAACTCGAAAATGCCAACGGCTTTATCTCACACATAACAGCCATCATTAAGCCGTGTGAGGACGACGATGGCGGCGCGGTTGCCGTCACCATAATCTGACAGGAGGGTGGGAATGTGGATCGTAATGACAAGCTCCGCGCATATGCCGCAGAGTTGCAAAGGCACTTACCGGCGCGTTGCATTGGTGAAGCTCACACCGGAATATGCAGCTAATGGGGAATTACCCAAAATGATCTCAACTCACGCCCGCGGCGTTGTCGCGGTCAAAGATCGCGGCAATCATTCACTTGGCAAAACTGAGCGATGTGCGTATTTTCGAGCGTTGCGATCGGCGGAAGCAGAAGCCGCCGAACTCAATACTGATAGTGTTGCGCCGACTGGTTGACGGTCGTCCTCCAAAAGGCGCGACGGGGCCACCGGGTACATCTCCCCGGTGGCCCTTTCGATTCGGGTAATCGGATGCAGCAACACCCGATCTCACACTCCCCGAATCTAGCTACTTAACCCCCCTATTTAACTAGATATTTCCCCTGTTGACACCTACTCTCTATCTAGTACAATTAGCCTATCTACTTAGGAGGGTGACATGTCTGGACGTGATTTTGACGACATCGCTGATATCAATAAGTTTTTCGACGGTGAGGCGGCGCCTGCGCGTCCCGTTACCGCAATTCCAGAGCGCGCCGGCAAGCCTGATGGCTTGGACACTGAGTTCAGCCCCTTTATCGAGGAGTGTCCCGCCTGCCGCGGCACCGGCAAGTTCCGATCTTGGTCCGGCCGCATCGTTGGCGACTGCTTCAAGTGTAAGGGCCAGAAGAACCGTACCTTCAAGACCTCTCCCGAAGCTCGCGCCAAGGCTCGCGCCAATAACGTTGTGAAGGCTGCCGAGCGCGATGAGGCCAAGCGTGCGTGGCGCGAACAGCACCGCGACTTGATCAAGTGGATGGAGATCGAGGCCGACCGCTTCCGCACCGGCAAGACCACGTTCAATTTCATCCACAATATGTGCGAGGCGATCGCCCAGTTCGGCACATTGACGGATGCGCAGTTAGCCGCGGTCGTGAAGTGCAAGACCAACTCTGACCAGCGCAGGGCTGCCTGGAAGGCTCAGAAC
>Ga0182041_10000083_pt1 | contig 37749 bp, 37 predicted proteins | sample flu12Cox44000178_FD_125967 | JGI IMG/M metagenome (GOLD analysis project Ga0182041, IMG submission 125967) | Lab enrichment of tropical soil microbial communities from Luquillo Experimental Forest, Puerto Rico - flux8day.12C.oxic.44.000.178 | ecosystem: Environmental > Terrestrial > Soil >...
AAGCTGCTGCCGCTGAGATCACCGGGTACAAGACTTACGCCGACCTGTTAGAGGCGTTGGACACCCGACGCAAACAGTCCCAGGGCGACGAATACGGCGAGCGTCGACTTCATCGTTAGGCCGCTTCCCGCCGCCCTGGTCGATCGACGAATTAGGGGCGCTTTGTCGTAATCGACAGCGCCGGAGGCACGACTTGTCGAGCTAGACGGGGAGGATCTGCGGCGGCAAGGTATTCAGTGTTCAAGAGCAAGGTCGCGCCGACGGCATAGGATTTATCGGCTTTGGCGAAGTTTCCAAAACAGAGTGATTTCAAGCGCAAAGGCGGAAGGCGCCTCATTGGCATAAGCGGCCGCGAAATCGAAACCCGCGGCCTCGCCGATGGGTTCTGGACCGACCTCTATCATCGCTCGATGACGGTATCCTGGCCGACCTTTTTCGCCACGGCGGCGGCGATTTTCGTTTTGCTCAATGCGGTGTTCGCGTGTCTGTACTGGCTCGGCAACGACGCGATCGCCAATGTCGCGGCAAACGGGCCGCTCGGGTTTTTTTATTTCTCGGTCGAGACACTGGCCACCGTCGGCTATGGCGACATGCACCCCCAGACCAATTACGGGCATCTCATGGCCACGGTCGAGATCTTCACCGGCATGTCATTCCTCGCCGTGATGTTTGGGCTGATCTTCTCCCGGTTTTCGCGGCCGCGCGCGCGCTTTATCTTCGCCAAGCACCCGGTGGTGACCGTACACGAGGGGCGGCCGACGCTGATGATCCGCATCGCCAACGAGCGCAACAATACGATTTCGCAGGCGATGGCGCGGTTGTGGCTCATTCGTATGGAGACGACCGCCGAAGGCACTCGGTTTCGCCGCTATTACGAGCTGCTGCTCGATCGCCATGAGCATCCGATGTTCATGCTGTCGTGGTCAATATTCCACGTCGTCGACGAAGCGAGCCCGCTCTATGGTGTGACCCCGGCCGATCTCGCTGCGGCCAACGCGGCTTTGACGCTCAACGTCAGCGGGGTCGACGACAATTCGGCGCAGTACCTTTATGCGCGCAGGCTTTATGACCACCAAGACATCCGCTGGAACTACCGTTACCGCGACATCACCAGCTTTTCCGAACACGGCACAATGGTGATCGACTACACCGCATTCCACGAGATCATGCCGCAATAGCACTGGACGCTGGCTTCACCTGTGACAAGGCGCGGCGGATCGCGGCGAATATCGCCAATCTGCCGGAGCTGGTGCGGAAAGAGTAGTGCGAGGCCAGGCGAGCGGGCCTGCTATTCGCCAAGCACCCGCCGACGATGCTCCTCGCGCATTTCGTCGGCGATGCTGGTGCGCGATAATAAAAACCGGATCTAGTCGCCGCGCGAGTTGCTGGTCGACCTCCAGTAGATCATTGCTTGCGCAACGCGATCTCTCTCCCGCGTTTTGCCACGTGTTCAATACATTGTTTCAATCCGAAATAGCTATCGACCGACCGATTGGCGATGCACTGCAGCCGGATACTTGAGGCAAGTAAGTTCCAGTTCTTCGCCAATTCGGCGAGACTTTGCCGGTCCATGTTCGAAAGGGCTTTGCACACGGCTTCATCGGCGAGAAATGAAGATAGATCACCGAGACGGCTATATTTTGTGGCCGCTTCCGCTGCCGTCTCCACGCATTTCTTCGCCAACTCGTCGATGTTATAAAAAGGCAAAGTTTGAGCGCGCGTGGCGGTCGCGCCCGCGATCACGATTGCAATGCCGACAAGTAAGCTGCGCATGGAAACCCAATGGGCGCGCCGCGCCAGTGTGTCGGAAGGCGCGGCGCGTTGGAGGTTTCGACTCAGACCCCAGGCGCGGGATGTCCAAGCCGCGTCTGAAATTTAACTCGCGCCAACGTGGCCGCAAACAACACTTCGGCGACATGGCTAATAAATTGTGTAGGGCTTGCGCGTCGGTTCACGCCGCGTCGGACCGTTTTGACCTATCTCAAAACGACCATTGCTGGACGCGCGTAGGGTTCAGACAGCGGGCCTTTCCTTGGCGTGCTTGGCCTGCGCATTGGGTGGGGGTGCCTTCCCTTTCCTCGTCCATGTCGCCTTAGCTCCGGGTGACGACCGGAACAGTCGCCCGGAGCATTTTCATGGCGGCCAAGGAGGCAAGCGAGGCTATGGTCCAAAAAAAAACGCTACGCAGCGCTTTCATCATCTTGATTATCATCGCCATCATGTTTGCTTTAACAGAGGTGGCCGAGTATTACCTAGAGATTGTACGTCAAAATTAAAATACGCTTCACACGGATGGGCCCGGGGTGACCGATATTCGCAAATGATTGGCCGCCGATAACATTCCCAGACACGTCAGTTTCGGCGAATTATTAGACAGCAACAATTAGAAAACGCCCAAGGATACCCGCCGCGTGGCCACAGCCACTCCCCACAAACGCATCAGTCATAAGAAGCCGTGCTTCACACCTCAGGACATTGTGCGTGCCATCAAGGGTGTGAAGGCAGCGGGCTTAGAAGTCTACGGCGTGGAAATTACTCCGACTGGCACAATCAAAATTAGTACCGGGCCTCGACGAAAAGCCGGTGACCAGTTCGATGGGTTCGTGGTCTCCGAGTGACCACCCGTTTGATTTCTGAAACCACGCACCGTTTTTGACCTATCTCAAACGTCCATTGCCGGACGCGCGTAGAGTTTTTGCCGAGCGCGGTCTCCCCCTTGGTAACCCGCGCTCAGGCGCAGGGCGGTCTGTCCCTAACTCGCTGTCCTGCGCTGGTTCCCCATATCAGAGACGATCCCGGTGCCGCAGGTTTGGAGTTGACAAACGGCAGCCGCTGTCAAAACAATTACTGTTCCTAGGCATCCCCGGCAGACGGCATTGAAGGGATAAACTCATGTCACAAAGCGTACCCACGGGTGTTAGCACGAGCGTCAACTGGTCAGGCTATGCCGTGGAAACTAATCTTGCCAACCCCCAGCAGTACGCTTTCACTGATGTACAAGCGTCCTGGATAGTGCCGTCCCTTAGCCCTTCCGCTAGCAGCAATCAAAATGCGTATAGCTCAACGTGGATAGGGCTCGATGGAGATAGCAGCAAGACGGTAGAACAGATTGGAATTGAGCAAGATTACGTCAACGGTAAAGCGGTCTACTATGCCTGGTACGAAATGTATCCGTTATCGCCGGTCAAATTGGATCTCGTGATACAAGCGGGCGATATGATCAGTGCCGAGGTGAAATACCTGGCGAACAACACCTACCAATTAACTCTCAACGATGTGACCAGCGGCCACTCGAGTACGATCCAGGTCGAAAGCTCGAAACCCATCCGCAGTTCGGCCGAATGGATTGAGGAGAGCACGGGACGGCTCGCCGATTTTAATACCGTAACGTTTACCCACGCGAGTGCAACGGCGACCGAGCCCACAGGTACCTTTACGGGTGCGATTAATGATCCCGCCTGGCAGACGGATCAGATTACTCTGGTGAGCCATTCGGGCAGCGTTTTAGCCGCCCCCACCCCGCTCTCAAACCACGGCAGCAGTTTCAGCATCAACTATCAGGCCAACAGCAACAATGTCGCAACTTTGAGCAACGGCGCGCATGCGACCATGGCGGCATTGGTAGGCGATGCGGGGCAACATTTTTCCCATGAAATCAAGCTAGTCGGCGTTGCCGACGTGCACCATCACGGTCATTTGGTGTGAGAGCGGGTTGGCAGCCCGGATGAAGCGCGGCAAGCGCGTCGCGGGTGTCGGCAATGTTCATAGCTGCACGGCGCGCTAAATCCAGAACGCTCAGCCGAGCGGGCCGTTTGTATTTATCGAAAGCAATTCAGTAGTGCGGCGCTGGTATCAGCCGCTACGACCCTGATCCACCGGCGGCGCTGCGTGCGCGTTAGTCCCCAGCAAAAAAACTAAGAAAATAAAGTGCAGCCATGCCAGCTGCTGCAAATGCCATCCAAATAAGAACCCCAATTCCTTTCTGACGAAGGGCCGCGTAGGTTTCGGGAGTTAGGGGAGTTATGGGTTTATTTTCGTTAAGCACGGCCATTATCTCCGTGATGCCAAGACATAGCCGTTCTTCTTGACGCTCATGAAGTTGGACCATAGTCCAACTTCGACGGCCAGCCGTCCCCAACTGCGGCGGCACCGTTGCCTTGGCTTTTTCGATCAGTCAACCCGCCATAGATATGCTGCGCAAGTAGACCCTCGTCAGCAAAACGTTGGGCGTCGGCCAAGCTATTGAAGCGCTGCGTCAGTACGACTTCTTCGACCACATTGTTGGGATAATGGCGTTGGTACTTGACCCGGTAGTGTTTACCTTCCTGCCGGATGAAAACGTGCAGCGGTTTCGTCATGGGTCACCCAAGGTGGCGGCGTGCATCGGTCAGCACCACGGCCCAAACCACCGCGTTCGCAAAAAACAGTATCATTGGCACGTATTTCACGCGGCGCCTTCCTGATGGCTGTAACGCCCTAAGATATGTTCGCTCGGAGCTCTGATCTTTGACCAAGCGCAAACTCGGCAAAGTTTTATTTCACCATTTTTTTACCTAGTGCGATTCGCTCGCGTGCGGGATCGCCAAGGTATCGCTCCGCGCAGCCCTAACCAAAGACAGACGGATGAGGTCCCCGCCCGGGCCGAACGGTCGGAGATCACAGCGTGACATGAAATTTCAAGATAATAGGCGTGCCCTTAGCCGCGATCAGCAGAACGCCGCAGAGCAAAATGATAATTAGCAACCCAATTGCAACGCCACGTAGCTCCGCATCCATAGGCGATAAAATAATTGGCCGCCAGAGGAAAGCATTTAATTTTGACGTACCATCGCGCGTTTGTTTACGCTTCTCGAAAATATCATTCGCTTCCCCCTTGCTGAGTAATTGGTGGCCGACGTGACAAACTTAGCAAGGCAAGTTGAAACCAGAATTGCATTTCCGTATAAACGGACCGCCTAATCTGATGGGGATGGGGTTCCCCGAAACCGCTCGACAGAGCTGATGACCCCTACCGCTTTGTGCTGCGGTGGGGCGTATTTTGCGACCCGCCAATGGGCGGGTTTTTTTGCGCTTGGATCGAACGAGGATGATGGCAATGGAAAATATTTGGTTTCAGTCAGCACTGTGGATGGCGCTAGCGCTGGTCGCCGCCATCGGATCCTTCTTCATAACGATTTCCGCTGCTCTATTTGAAATCGTCGTCGGCGCTGTAGCGGGCAATACGATTGGTCTGCCTCTGACACCGTGGATCAATTACATCGCCGGATTTGGTGCAATCGTTCTTACGTTTTTGGCCGGCACTGATATCGATCCTCACGTCGTGAAAAGGAATTTCTGGTCAAGCGTGACGATAGGAGTGATGGGCTTTTTTGCACCTTATCTCGGTTGCCTGTTATTAGCTCACTACGGTCTCGGGTGGCCGTGGCCGCAAGCACAGATTGCCGGTATTGCTTTATCCACGACATCGGTGGCGGTCGTTTACGCCGTAATGGTTGAGACCGGATATAACCGAACTGAACTGGGCAAAATCATTCTTGCCGCATGTTTCATCAACGATATCGGAACTGTACTTGCCCTCGGACTGATATTTGCGAACTACAACATCTATCTGATCTTATTCGCCGTCGTCACAGTTATAGCGATGGTGGTTCTTCCTTGGATCGTTCCACGTCTGTTTAAATGGTTTGGTAAACGTACGAGCGAGCCTGAAATCAAGTTTCTTTTTCTTGTCCTATTTGGATTGGGCGGCCTTGCTAATCTAGGCCAAAGCGAAGCGGTTTTGCCCGCATATCTGATTGGAATGGTGCTAGCGCCTTTCCTTATGCACCAAAAAGAACTCCAGCGGCGGATGCGGGCGATATGCTTCGCATTTCTGACGCCGTTTTATTTTCTCAAAGCTGGTTCGCTCATCGACGCAAAAGCATTGATTGCTGGCGCGGGATTGATCGCTGCTTTTCTTGCCATGAAGATGGTGACGAAGTTTGCTGGTATCTTGCCGTTGACCCGTTATTTCGACTTCGACCGGCGTGAGGGCATGTACACCACGATGATGATGTCTACGGGTCTAACGTTCGGATCAATATCGGCTTTGTTCGGGCTAACCAACAACATCATCGATCAGGAGCAATACACAATTCTGCTAACCGCAGTAATCGGCAGTGCTGTCGTACCTACCCTTATTGCGCAAATTTGGTTCAAACCTCACTTTGAGTCTTTGGAAGAAGATGCATAGCTCATGTCCGCTTCGGGTCAAAAGCGACAGCGCGCTTGCTGAACTGAATGTCCACTTTGGGCCAATAGCGGACATCGCGCTTCTCATTCGAAGATCTCATCGGCACGCCCGATGAACGTATTGGGTTAGGGCCATCATCGGACGCTGGTTGGTCCACGAATGAGCTTCGAGATTGGCCCGTAGACGGACGGCGACGATCGGACCATATAAGTTAGGACACTTTTTAGAGAAAATTTTCGACGAGCAAGGGAGCCCCGAATGTACGCCAATATTCTCATGAGTACGGATGGATCGGATGTCGCGAGAAAAGGCGTTAAGCATGGGATTGCTTTAGCAAAGGCCTTGAACGCTAAAGCGACAATCATCACCGTAACGGAACCGCTGGAGGTCAACTATGGCGGCGACCTCGCCGTGGGATGGATTCCTTCGCAGGAAGAGTTTGGCCGCTTTGACGCAGCCTGCAAGGAAAGTGCGGGCAAAGTGCTCGATGAAGCTCGAGCTATGGCGGAGCAGATCGGGATATCTGCAGAACTCTTGCATGTTCCGAATGCGTACCCAGCTACTGCGATTATCGAAACAGCAAAGTCCAGAGGCTGCGACTTAATCGTCATGGCCTCTCATGGGCGTCGCGGGCTCAGGAAGCTATTGTTGGGGAGTCAAACATCGAAGGTCCTAGCGGACGGAAGCGTGCCGGTGTTGGTAGTGTGGTAGCAGACACAAATGATAGTTTCGCTCCGCTAGTCTGGAAGTTATGAGTTACGCACCGATTTCTAGGGAACTGCCATGTCCATACCCTGCAAATTCGAACGCAGCGTCCTCAGCTACGATGAGCATGAGATCGTCCTGCGCAGTCACCACCCCCGAATCTATGATGCCGGTCTTGATGACCTCAAGGCGTTGCGCCAACGGCTGCGCGATATGCGCGACAAGGAAAGGACTCTGGCGCGCGAGAAGCACCGCCAAGCACGTGGGAAAGAGACGCCGAGAGGCGGGAGTTTTCCGGGCACGGCTGAACATCCCTTGCGGCGCAAGCAGGTGTTCGCCGCTGCGTTGAAACGCGTCAACAAAGAGATCGATCGCATGCACAAGCTGGAAGCGCGGGCCGCTCACGTCGAAGCGGCACGTCGCGCTCTCGCTATACGTCGTGCGGCACAGTTTCCCGCGCGTCCGCCGAGCGGCGACACAGCTAGCGAGGGCATGCGTGCGCTGCCAAATCGACGGCGGCGGACACGAGTCCCTCCGGCAAAGATCGGAAGCGTGTCACAAGCGACAAAGAATGCACAAGCCGCTCGCGATGCCCGCGACTAAAAAAACACCAATGTTCGGACTAACTTCCGCGGCCGTTGGTAAGTCTTGGATGTAAGGGGCGGCTAAAATGACAGGAGACGCATAATGTCGCGCGTAATGTTTGCGATAGCATTTGCGGGCCTCATCTTTGCGGCTGCGTCAGGAACTGCCCACGCGGCACCGATCCTCCCGCTTCCTGCGGCGCTACGGACCGCAGCGATAATATGACAGACGTGCAATGGGGGCGACGTTGTTGGTATGACCACTGGGGACGCCTGCGCTGTCGCGGCGGTGGATGGAGCCGTCGCTGCTGACGGGATAGCTACGGCCGTAGGCACTGCAGTTGGAGGTGGTGACCTGACGACGCTGAGGTTCGACTGATGTCCGCTTTGGGTCAAAAGCAGACACATGCGGTGCAAAAGCTCATGTCCGCTTTACCCCAGAAAGCGGACATGTGCGGGTGCAACTTGCGATGTCCGCTTAGGGCCAATAGCAGATATCAGTCTATTTCTGTTTTTCAATGGCCTCATAAGCGGCAAGCGCATTCGCCCCAAACAGGGCAACCCCGACACTTAGTGTTGCAGGCCAGCCAATTCGGACAAGTAAAGCGTCACTAAAAAATTCAACGCCGTCGACTACCAAGTCTGGAGGCATCCGCAGCGCCAAATATTGCTAATACGACGACACAAATGACTGATTGAGCGACGAGCGCGACCAATACGGTTCGAGACGATGACAAGTAGACGAGATTCGAGGCATGGCTGAAATGTTCAGTGATTTTTGTGCTTACTGACGGTGAGAGCGCAACCAAGATTAGATAAGTCCAAGGGAGAAATGATAAAACTCTTGGTTCGTTTGCAAGTCGCACTGATCGCTAGGCGAGATCAGAAACGCGGCTAATACGGTTACAATTGCCACCGCAAAAATCTGGTAGATGCTGACGACGAGTCCTGCTCGCAAGAATCGTATCATTAGGCGATCGCTTTAGCCTTCATTAAGCTATGCATTCGCGCGCTCCAACAACGCGAGGAGCCCTTTCAAAAGCTCCGTTGGCGAGGGTGGACAGCCTCGAATGTGCAAGTCGACCGGTATTACGTCTTTTACACCGCCTTCCACCGCATAGCTGCCAGCAAATATTCCGCCGTCAACGGCACAGGCGCCGACAGCAACCACCCATTTCGGATCAGGTGTCGCTTTGTATGTGCGCAGCAACGCCTCGTGCATGTTCTTGGTCACTGGCCCAGTTACCAAGAGCACATCGGCATGGCGCGGCGATGCGACGAAACGCAGCCCGAAACGCTCCAGATCGTAGAAGGCGTTGTTGAGGGCGTGGATTTCCAGCTCGCAACCGTTGCACGAACCGGCATCGACTTCGCGAATCGACAATGAACGGCCGAGCTTGACGCGCGCGGCACGCTCGACGCTTCTAGCGAGCTCGTCCAGCGCTGCCTTGTCGGGGGCTGGCGGCGCTTCCGTGACCGCGCCGTGAGTGATGCTTTCGAATAGCGTCCGGCGCATCAGAGGTCGTGCCCCGAGTACGAGCAATTGAACGATTTATTACAGAGCGGGAAATCGGCGACGATATTGCCCTCGATCGCGGCTTCAAGCAGCGGCCACTGGAACCATGAAGCGTCGCGTAAGTGGCAGCGCGCAACGCGGGCCTTTCCGTCGAGCCTGAGCCAAACGAACACATCGCCGCGGAAGGCTTCGGCAATGCCGAGCCCTTCGCAAGCCTTGCTTTTTCCGAGCGCAGTAATGATCGCGCCTTTCGGCAGCGAGCCCATAATCTGTTCGATCAGCGACAGACTCTGCTCGACTTCGCGAATGCGGATCCACACGCGCGCATTGACGTCGCCGGCGTCGAGGGTGGGTACATCGAAGGAGAGCTTGTCGTAGGGCGCATAGGCGAACACCTGCCGTGCGTCGAAGGCACGGCCGGAGGCACGCCCGACATAACCGCCGGCGCCGAATTGTCGCACCAAATCCGGTTTCACGATACCGGTGGTGACCGTGCGGTCCTGTAGCGAGGCCGTGTTGTCATAAAGTTCGATCAGGCGCGGGAACACCTGGCGCACCTCGATGAGCAGCGTGTTGACTTGCGCAATGCTTTCGGCGGTGATGTCACGCGCAACGCCGCCCGGCACGATCACGTCCATCATCAGCCGCTGACCGAAGCAAGCCTCGGCTGCCCGCAGCGTGCGCTCACGCAGGATCCCGCATTGCGCATGCATCAGGGTGAATGAGGCATCGTTGCAGATGGCGCCGATGTCGCCGAAATGATTGGCGAGCCGTTCGAGCTCGGCCATTAGCGCACGCAGATAGGTCGCGCGTGCCGGCGGCTTCACCTGCATGGCGGATTCAACCGCCTGTGCAAAGGCAAATGCGTACGCGACTGTGCTATCGCCAGAGGTGCGGCCCGCGAGCTTCGCCGCCTGCTCGAGTGTCGCGCCCTCCATCAAGTGCTCGGTGCCCTTGTGCACCCAGCCGAGCCGCTGCTCTAGCCGCACGACATGTTCGCCATTGGCGGTGAAGCGAAAGTGGCCTGGCTCGATGATGCCCGCGTGCACGGGACCGACCGGGATCTGATGTAAACCCTCCCCTTCCACCGGCAGGAATTTGTACGGTACAGCCTTCCGCGCCACTGTTTGCTTGCCGAGCGGATGCCGCACGTCCCAGAACCCGAGATCGAGCCAAGGCCGCGCGTCAGCGGTGCCCGCAGCATCAAGCCCACAGAGATCCCGAATTGCCCGTTCAGGTCGCAAGGCCGGCGGATGCTTTGCGCCGACGCTTCGATATTGCCCACCCTTGCAGTTGTAAGTGAGCACTACGACATCATCGTAAAGTTCGCCAAGCAGCGCCATGTGTACCGATGGTGCATCGCCCCAGAGAGCGAACAGCGTAGCGCGTCCCTGCGCCAGCAGGTCGATTGCCTGCCGCCAGCCCTCGTCGGCCACCAGTACGCGCGCCCAGGGCCGGTGCTGCTTGATCTTATCGAGATGGGTGATGGCGTCGAGCAAAGGCATGACGCTAACCCAGAAGCCTTGCGACGTTCTCGAAACCGGCAACCAGCGCCGGTGGCATATAGATGCCGGCCATGAATACCAGCGCGAGATGCGCGAACATCGGCACGTATGACGCCTGGGCCCGCGCAGCGGGGCCGCGTGGCTCGCCGAATGCGATCGTATTGAGCCGCAGGAACAGGCCGCCTAGCGCCACGAGTATGCCCGCCACGAGGATTACGGCGAGCCATGGCTCGCGCGCGAAGGTCGAACTCACCATCAGAAACTCGCTCATAAAAATGCCAAGCGGCGGAAGACCGGCAATCGCCACGACGCCGAGGACAAGGCCCCAGCCAAGCACCGGATGCGTCACTGTGAGGCCACCCATGTCGGCGATTTTCTGGGTGCCCTTGGCCTGCGCCACGTGGCCGACCGCAAAGAAAATCGCCGACTTCGTCAGCGAATGCATGGTCATGTGCAGAAGGCCGGCGAAATTGGCGAGTGGGCCGCCCATGCCGAAAGCAAACACAATGATACCCATGTGTTCGATCGATGAGTAGGCGAACATACGCTTGATGTCGCGCCTGCGATAAAGCATGAGCGCAGCAAACAGGCAGGAGATCAGACCCAGGGACACCATTAGCGGGCCGGGAGCGATCACCGCCGGATTGAGCGCCAACAGGATTTTGAAACGCAGCAACGCGTAAAGCGCGACGTTGAGCAGCAAACCTGAGAGCACGGCCGAAATCGGCGTCGGGCCCTCGGCATGCGCATCGGGCAGCCAAGCATGCAGCGGCGCAAGGCCGACCTTGGTGCCGTAGCCGAGCAGCAGGAAGACGAAGGCGACATTGAGCAAGGCGGGGTCGAATTGCGAGGCGCGCGTCACCAGCACGGTCCACACCATCGCCGACAGCCCCTCCCCCATCACCGGGCGCGCTGCCATATAGATCAGGATGGTGCCGAACAGCGCTAGCGCGATGCCGACGCTGCCGAGGATGAAATATTTCCAGGCCGCTTCCAGGGCCTCATGGGTGCGATAGATGCCGACCATCGACACGGTGGTGAGCGTCGCGAGCTCGATCGCGACCCACATCACGCCGATATTGTTGGCGACCAGCGCGAGATTCATGGCGAACATCAGGGCCTGGTACATCGCATGATAGAATCGCACAAAGACTGGAGTCAGCCGGCCGATCTCGATCTCATGGTCGATATAGCTCGCGCTGAATACGCTGGTGGTGAATCCCACGAAGGTGGTGAGCACGATAAAGACCTTGTTGAGATCGTCCACCAGCAGATAGGGACCGCTTTCCGGCGTCACAATAAACAGCGACAGCGCCGTGACGAAGGTTGCGAGCGCTGCAAGAACGTTGAGCCGCGCCGTCAGCCGATACCCAGGAAGTGCCGCCAGCACGAGGGTCGTAACGGCCGGAATCAGCAGGACGCCGGTGAGCGCATCGACGATCATTGCCGTTCTCCGCGGAACCGGTCGAGCTCTTGCAAGTCGACGCTGTCGAAGCGTTCGCGGATACGGAATAGGAAGATGCCGATGACGATGAAAGCGATCAATACTGAAAAGGCGACAGAGATCTCGACCACTAGCGGCATGCCTTTGGCGCCTGTCGCCGCCAACACGAGGCCATTTTCAAGCGACATGAAGCCGACGACCTGGCTCACCGCGTTCCGCCGTGTCACCATCATCAACAGACCGAGCAACACCACCGACAGCGCGAAGGCGAGATCCTCCCGCGCGAGCGGATCGGCTTCCGCCGTTACTCGCAACATCACCACCATCGAGAGCGCGACGAGGCCGATGCCCAGCAGCATCGTGGGCCCGACTCCGACCACGGTCTCGATTTCGCGATGGATGCCGAGGCGGACGATGATACGGTGCAACGCAATCGGGATGACGATGGCTTTGAACAACAGTGCGATTGCTGCCGTCACATAGAGATGCGGGGCATCCTGCACAAAGGCCTGCCAGGCAACCGAGGCGGCGAGCACCAAAGCGTGCAAGGCGTAGATGTTGAGCAGCGCGTAAAGCCGGTCCTGGTAGAGCTGCATGAAGCTGACCAGCACCAGCGAGCCCGCGAGCAAATGTGCGATGTCGAAGGTGATCCCATGCATCACAGGCTACCCGAAACGAACCGTAGCAACGCGGCGAGCAGGCCGAGCATCAGCGCGACGCCGAGGAATTCCGGCACGCGGAACACGCGCATTTTTGCGATGGCCGTTTCGAACAAGGCCAGTAGAACGCCACCGGCCGCGAGCTTGGCAACGTAGGTCGCGATGCCGGTCGCGATCGCCTGCGCGCCTGCCCCCGGTGCCGCGATGCCCCATGGTACGAACAGACAGCCGATCAATGATACATACAGCAGGAGCTTGAGCTCCGAGGTAAGATCGATCAGTGCGAGATGCCGGCCCGAATACTCCAGCACCATTGCCTCGTGCACCATTGTGAGCTCGAGATGAGTCGCGGGATTGTCGACCGGGATGCGCGCGTTTTCGGCGATCGCCACCATGATCAAAGCAAGCAGCGCGAGGCCGAGCGACACACGTAACCCGACCTGCGAGGACAGCATGAATGCGGCCATGGCCGAGAGTTGAGTCGATCCCACGATCAGCGCCAGCGTGAACATGATCATCAGCATCGCCGGCTCGGCGAGCGAAGCGATCATCATCTCGCGGCTGGCGCCTATACCGCCGAAGCTAGTGCCGACATCAAGACCTGCAAGCGCGAGGAAAAAGCGCGCGCTGCCGAGCAGCGCGATGATGGCGATAAGATCGGCAGTCCAGGAGAACAAGAGCCCACTGCGGAAGGTTGGCACCAGGGCTGCCGCGACCCAAGTGCCGGCGAAGATGATGTAAGGAATGACGCGGAACAGCCAGGAGGCATTTTGCGCCAGCACGACTTCCTTGCGCGTCAGTCGGATCAAATCGCGATAGGGCTGCAGCAGCGGCGGGCCCTCCCGGCGCAACAGCCGTGCCTTCACCTTGCGCACGAAGCCGGTGAGCAGTGGCGAGAGCAGCAGCACCAGCAGCATCTGCCCGGCCTGGAAGAAGAAATCGCGCGTCAGGACCATATCGCTAGCACCAGCAGCAGGAAAACGAGCGCCGCAAAGACCAACGATAGGTAGCGGCGGATCGTTAGGAATTGCAGGATATTGATGCGCTCGGTCGCGAAACCGATAACGACGGCAACGGGCGCGTAGAGCGTATCCCAGATCAAGTCGCGCAATTCGACGGTCAATCGTGCCGGGGCGATCGAACCCGGCGGTGGCATTTCGCCGATCTCGCGAGCACGGAAAACCATGCTGCCATACACGCGGCGGATCGGTTGGGCGAAACTCGAAGCCGTGTACTGCGTCGCTAGGCTTGGGTCGGGATAACCGCAGTCCCAGGCGGGCCCGCGCCGCAATCTGTCGGAGGCCAGTCGATGGATAGCGAACGCCGCGATCGAGCCGGACAGTGTCACGAAAATGAAGACCAGCAGTCCGTTATAGGAACTGCGGCTTTCGGCGATCGGCACGACGGTCAGCCAATCGAGCCCGGACTGATGCGGCATGCTCATCCCGAGCAGCGCGTGCGTCACCGGCGCGAGCGCGTCAATGAAAATTCCCGGTAGGATGCCAGCGACGAAACATAGCGCGGCGAGCGCGAACATTGCGGCCAGCGAGTTGCTGTCGGTTTCGCGCGCTTTGGCTGCCGCCGGCGTGCGCGGCCGCCCCAGGAAGGTCACGCCAAAAGCCTTCACGAAACAGGCGGCGGCAAGCGCGGCCGATAATGCTAACAATGCCCCCACGGCAGGCACCAGCAATTTCAGGCCCCAAGATGGCAGTTGCGGACTGAGCAGAATGGCCTGGAACGTCAGCCATTCCGACACGAAACCGTTGAGCGGCGGCAGCGCCGAGATCGCGACGCAGCCGACGAGAAACACGAACGCCGTCTGCGGCATGCGGTGGATCAGGCCGCCGAGATGTTCCATGTCGCGTTCGCCGGTGGCATTGAGAACCGATCCGGCGCCGAAAAACAGCAGGCTCTTGAAGACCGAATGGTTGAACACATGGAACAGGCCGGCCGTCAGTGCCAGGGCCGCAGCGACTGCCATGCCATGCGCCTTGAACGCAAGCGCAAGACCGAGCCCGATGTAAATAATGCCGATATTTTCGACCGTGTGATAGGCAAGCAGCCGCTTGAGATCATGCTGCATCAGCGCATAGAGCACGCCCATGACCGCTGAGATGCCGCCGGCCGCGAGCACAGCCATGCTCCACCACCAAGCCGGGGGCCCGACCAAATCGAAGACAATGCGCACGAAGCCGTAGACCGCGACTTTGGTCATCACGCCGCTCATCAGCGCCGAGACATGACTCGGTGCAGCCGGATGCGCGAGCGGCAGCCAGGCATGCAAGGGAACGATACCCGCCTTTGAGCCAGCGCCGAGAAGCGCAAGGATCAATACCATTGCCGAGAGAGCGGCGGCCGGATGTGTCGCACGGATCGCATCGAACACGTAGTTGCCGTTGCCGCCCGTAAGCAGGCCGAAGGCGAGCAGCAACGCCATCGTGCCAAAGCTCGCCATCAACAGGTATACGTAACCGGCGCGCATGTTTTCGCGGTCGCGATGGTGCGCGATGACAAGCGCCCATGATGTAAGCGACATGAACTCCCACGACACCAGAAAGCTGAAAGCATCATCGGCAAGCACCACCAAGTTCATGGCGGCGAGATAGATCGGGTAGAACGGCAGAACGCGTTCGGGTGTTTCCTCGTGGCGGCCATAACCGAGCGCGAACAGGCTTGCGGTCGCGCCACCAAGATTGACGACGATGACGAAGAAAGCCGCCAGCGCGTCGATGCGGAAATGCGCACCGATCCACGGCAAGCCAAGGGGCAACGCTGCCGCGGAGACTGCATTGTCAAACAAACTGTTAAGCCCGATCGCTCCCAGCGCTACCGAGATGATGAGACTTGCGCCATAAATGACCTTGCTGGCCCGCGGTGAGAAGGTCAGCGTGACGGCAATCGGCGCAAGCACCAGCAGCGCTGCCACGCCATAAAGCGCGTACAATACCATCATCGCCGTCGCTTCTTCGCGGGTGTGCTGCGGCCGCCGGCCAGCCGAACTCCACGACCGCCAGCAATTGAGGTTGCGCCTTCCCCAATGAGTTCGATTCCGTCGGCCGCAAGGGCGTTGACCAGTTTCATAAGCGAGTCGACGTTGCCGCGGACAACGCCGTCACTCGCTTCCATGCGCTGGACCGTTGGCAGCGACAGTCCCGAGAGTTCCGCTAATTCCCGCTGATCGATTCCAAGCAGAGCCCGGGCGGCTCGCATCTGAGCAGCAGTAATCATTCGGTTTGGCCTAAGTTATAAGACACCCACATACCAAGCATCATATTAGATGTACAGTACATCAAAAAGCTAGGTTCTGTGGACCATATCCGTATTGCGGCCGGCTAGCCTTTGCTTGCAGGATAGCGCCGCAGGCGATTCCATTCGCAGAAGGATTTGGCAAATGGACGCACTCTCAATCGCGGTGGTCGTCCTAGTAGTGGCCGTCGTAGTGGTTGCCGGCATCTACATCGTAAGACCGGAGAAAAATTAGATCGGGTATCGGCCAATTGCCCGAGCGATCAAACGAATGTCCGCTTTGGCTCAAAAGCAGACATTTGCAGCGCACTCGTCAATGTTCGCTAAGGGCCAGAAGTGGACATTCTAGTAACTCCAACTGAGACAGCCTTACTGACTACATAGCCGTTGGTTGGTGCAGTTGATGCCGCCCTGGACAAGAGTTGCGAGGCTGTCACTTATGGATTTCAACCTGGCTGTGATTTCACTCGGCATAGCCTGTTGAGCGTGAGCTGGTAGCAGCACATTGGAGGCGGCGTCGAACCAAAGCGCAGCCGCAATCAGCGCGAAAATTACCTTAGAAGTCTTGTCCATCGTATCCTCCTTCTTAATCAGAGCGGAAAACTCTTGTGTTCGTTTTATCACCAGAAGCAGACATGTGCAGCGCACTAGACCATGTCCGCTTTGGGCCAGAAGCGGACACTGAAAAAACGCAAACCAGAATGTCCGAATTATCCGCTAGCTCGACAATCGTCGATCTTGTCAGCGGCCTCTTCGCAAGCCTCGGCCAACTCTAAAAACTCTTTTTTGGCGGCGGGGTCTTCCGCTGCGTCAGCGAGTTTTCGATATTCAACCGCTTGCTCTCGATAATAGTCGGAGTTGCGCCGCAGCTTCTGGCAGCATGCATATTGGAAAAAGCTACCATTACTCAGCGGTCACTGAGTCAGCATTGCTGACTCAGTCATGGATCCGATGAGCGTCGTTAAGGGATGCCCGATGTCGGACATATGCGGTGAAAAGACCATGTCCGCTTCACGTCCGAAAGCGGGAATGTGCAGTGCACTCGCCGATATCTGCGCCAGAGGCGGACATCACTGTGGCAGCAGCTCGTTCGGAAAACTCTTCATACCGCTGGGCACCGCTACCTTGACGGCGGTGAAATAGTTCCTGGGCGAGCCTGGCTTGGGCGCTACCACCTTGACTCCAACAACGAGGATGGCCGCGATCACGATAAGGGCAATGGACTGCGCTTGGCGCATGTACAGCCTCTTTTCCTCTCTAGTTAATTACTAGGACCCAACGCGCTGGGGCGATGTGACCGTCTTCACATCGGCCCAACTAGTCTCCTGGTGTATTCAAGTTTCAAAGTTTTATAGAAAAAGGCGAGCACGACACGGCTCGGCTCACCCTTTCTGCAATCACCAGTTTCGGTTAGTCACACCCTGTGTATTCGAGTGACGCGGGTGATTGAATGCAACCTGGCCCCTGACCGTGGTTCAAGCTCCGCGACCTACTCCAAGGATTATCGGCGTAGTTGCTGTAATAGCTCGGTGAGAAGGCATAGGCGCCATAGTATGCTGGCCTATTCGCGGTGCGCATCGACTGCGCGGGATGATGTATCTCGCGAGACGCCTGAGCACGGGTATATCCCGCCTCGTATGCGTAGATATTGACGTCGGGATCGAACGATTGGGCAAGAGCCGGTGTCGCAATTGCGACCAGAACAGTCGTGGTCAGAACACTTTTCATTTCATTCTCCTGTTTGACGCTACTTGGAGCCCGCCGTGGCGTTTCCCGACGCACGTCCATCGTGTTGCTGTGAACCGCGCTGGCAACAATGGACTGTTGCGATCAATGACTCCATCTAACGACGGATTGTCGCGTGCAACACCCAACGTTGATTGATTGTTCTGCAACTCACGTATTCGTCGCGGCATAGGAACTAAAACATTTTACGCGCTTCTTGCGAGCAGTCGCATGCAGAATGTGCGGCCATTGTGTGGGAGTGGAACCAATGTCTGCTTTAGCCCCGAAAAACGGCCATTTAAAATGCAAACTCGAATGTCCGCTATGGGCCAATAGCGGACATATCAATCGGTCTCTGCTCTAGCGCCGATATCTTGCTAATCTATGTCGCAAACCCCGGGGGCGAATATGAGCCAGTCACAAATTGACTTGGAAGCATTCCGCAATTTCGAGAAAACCACCCACGACAAGCTTGCCGAGAGCTATCACGACGCGTTCTCGGCAGTGACTAATAGAGCAATCGAACCGTTGCTTAAGGCCACCGATGTTGGAAACGGGACCCGCTTGCTCGATGTTGCAACTGGCCCCGGAACGCTAGCCGCAAAGGCGGCAGAGCGCGGTGCGCGCGTGATTGGTATCGATATCGCGCCAGCAATGATCGTGCTGGCGCACGCTCTTCACCCGCATCTCGACGCAGGCTTCGGACGCGCAGTCACAGAGCATGCCCCGTAATCAGCCCGGGCACCCATACCCCCCTCCTATCGCAGTGCAAACCCCCCAAGTAAAGTTGGTTTTGTCGCTTCCCGTGCCCGCGGCGATCTCCAACGCTTCATCGGAGACGTCTAAAGTGAGAATCTCTTCCTCAGTGTTTGATGATGTCCACCATGGCATTGATCCTTTTCGTCTCACCTACCCCCGTTGGCGCCTCAGACTAAACTTACGGCAAGTCCGTAACGCAGAAAGTTTGCATAAAAAAGTCAATGTCCGCTTTGGTCCAAAAGCGGGCATATGCAGCGCAACAGCCCATGTCTGCTTTACCCCCCAAAAGCAACATCAAATGCGACATATTGGAATATCCGCTTTGGTCCAAAAGCGGACAGTGAGACTCGTCCACAGCATGTCCGCTTTACCTCCACCTTTTCCGCAAACTGATGGGACCAAAGTCCAACGAACATAATGCGGCTGGACTAGTTACTATATGCGAGATTGATGAATGCGAGACGCTCGATGCGTTTCATCGTCGCATTGTCTGTTTGCATTGTGGCCGGTGGGTGCATCTCGGCCTCCGCGCAAACGTGTCCTGGCAGTTCGGAAGCCCTCGGCACCAGCCGAGTGTTGACCATCAATCCCGGCGAATTCACGCTGCTTGGCACCATCCAGTACAAGCAGACGCTGCCGCTGAAGGACCACGAGGTGGTGATTACCTTCGACGACGGCCCGCTGCCGCCCTATACCAACAGCATTCTCGACACGTTGGCGTCGCAATGTGTGAAGGCCACCTATTTCCTGGTCGGCGAGATGGCGCATGCTTATCCGTCCGTCGTCCGCCGCATCTACAACGAAGGCCATTCCATCGGCACTCACAGCGAGCACCATCCGCGCGCCTTCGAGCGCCTGTCGATGCGGCGGGTTGAGCGCGAGGTCGACGACGGCATCAATTCTGTTACAGCCGCACTCGGCGACGCTAACGCGCTCTCGCCCTTCTTCCGCGTGCCTGGCTTCGGCAGCACCAATGCGATTGAACGGTTCCTGGAGGGCAAGCACCTTGTCATCTGGAGCGCGGATGTCGACACGGACGATTGGTGGCGCCGCAGCACCCCGGAAGCGATCGTGCAACGCGCCATGCAGCGGCTGAACGCACGAGGAAGCGGTATCATTTTGATGCACGACATCCATAACAAGACGGCGATGGCGCTGCCGATCCTTCTCAAGGAGCTCAAGGCAAACGGCTATAACGTCGTGCACGTCGTGGCCGCTGGCGAGCGGCCGACATCAATCCCTGAACCAATTGTCTCATCGACCACTGACGGGAAACCCTTGCCGGCTCAGCTCACCGACACCTCCAGCGGGAAACATGCTTCGGCCACGCGGCAAAACCACCGCATCAAAAAGCACAGCCCAAGCAGGCACCATCCGGCGCACTGGTACTACCCAAGCGGCTCAAATGTGGACCGCATGTCCGCCTTGGGCAGCATTAATGACCATGAAACTCACTTCACTGAAGGGTCCTTGGTCATTCGAATTGCACCAACGTTTCTTTCTTGATCGATCAACCTGCTCAGCCACAAACTCAGTTCAAATTCTAATTGACGGTTTGCACCGTCCTCGCTGAGAAAGCACCTAGTTCCTTCCTTGCGTCGGCTGGTGTCAGCCATGGCACAGAACCAACCGCGCAGCGAGCGCCACAACATGCCGCTCATATAGCGTGGATGGATCAAAGAAGAAGAGCCGCCATAACAGTCATTCACGTCTCGTTCAGCATCGGCGGACGAACTTTGGGCCATATGGAAGGGAGGCAACATGCATCGAGCTTTTAAAAGCGGAATCCTCGCCATCGCGCTTTGCTCGATTCTTGTACCATGCGCTCAGGCAACTATGGTGCCAGTTCCTACTGCGCTAGCATCCGGTATTGCGAGAGCTATTCAAGACGCTCAGTACTACTACGGCAGCTGCAGGGAAGTTTGGAGGTGCGGGCGATACGCCTGCGGCTGGCAACAGGACTGCCGTTTCCCACCGTCCGGTCGCCGGCGTGTGGGCTGTCCGCGCGGTTGGAGCTTTCAGGATGGCTGGTGCAAACCCTATCGTGGCTACTAAAGGCATCAGCCGAACAGCCCTGCGTTGGTTTCAATTCAGTAGGACGCGCCTACGCTGAACGGCCGCCAGCGCGGCCCTGGCGATGCGGTTACATCCGCCGCTCCAATCTGAAATAGTGCCCCCACGCGACAACCATTAGGATCGTGTGAGCGCTGCCAAGCTCGGCGAGCAGGTCTCCAAGTGGCAATTAGTAATTAATTCGTGATGAAAAGGCTTGCTGAATCCGACAGACCAAAATCAGTCCAAGGAATGCGGGGTAGGCCATCAGGATCCAGCCTTCTCCTATGTGATGAAAACTCAAATACTCAGGCAAAAAGCCTGAAAGCGCCCGCCGAATCGCCCCGTAGCGAGTACCCGCTAAAAAGTGTGATACTACCCACGGTTCCATCGGCCCTACGGTTATGATTGTTGCCATTCACCCTTGTCGTAAAGGAACTAGGAGGGAGAAATGGCTAATGCGCTCGTAAACATTGCAAAGTGGACGAACGGAAAAAATACGGCGTATCAAGGTGTCGTAAAGCGAGATTGGGTCCCGACTGGCCGCATCGATTTCGCTACAGATCTTAGCGGCAATGACGACGCAGACCAACCAAGTGAATTTAGGCTGCTCGTCGAAGAACGAAGAATTATCGAAAGCATCGCTGGAAATGAAAATCTTGAGATTCAATGGCGGGCTGCCACGCTGAAAGAAGCAAAAGCCGTTGTAACTCAGTATCACCAACACCTAAAGGAAAACTCGCTCATCAAATCTATCTTCGAGCCCGATATTTTGCCTCCTGAATCTGGAGACAAAGTTTCGTCCGCCGCAAAGGCGCGGCACTAAAGTCAATCAAAGCCGTCCCGCTAGTACCACTGAAATAAAATAATCAGAATCACGAACGCGAACGCGAGCCATCCAAACACTTCGGTGGCTCGCGTTTTCATTTCAGCAATTAAAGCCAGAGTTTAGCTTTGACCTCGTGCTCGAGGGTCAACTTGGCCTGTACCATTTGGGCATTTGTTTCAACGTCAGCCCCAGGAAACCACTCATCGTGCACGAACATCTATCGGTCGTTGACGATCTTTCTTTCGGCCGCTCTAGGCTCTTCGCCGCGGACATATGCAGCGCACAAGAGTGCTAAGGGCCAATAGCGGACACGAAGCGTGCGTTACCCCATCACGACACCATCTCACACAACACGACGGGGCGGACACTGGCCCGGGATTTTAACCCTCTGTTGTCCAAATTAAACTTGTTAACGTGAAAACAGGGTTGCGAAATTGTTTGCTGCAAAAGCAAACGATGAGTAGCCCCATGCGTCGCACAGAATACTTCGTTCTCGCTGCCGCAGTATTCAGCTTAGGTGCCGTCGATGCTGCGTCCAGCGGAGATCTACTGCCACAAATCTACGCGCCCCCTTCCCCAGTCGTGCCACCGTGGACAAAATGTTACGGCGGTCTAAATGCAGGCGGCGTTTGGAGTCCCGGCATGAATGCCTTTGGCTCCACCGGCGGTGGTCAGGTTGGGTGCAACTGGCAACCGTGGAGTTCGTTCGTGTGGGGCGGTGAGGCTGACCTGCAGTATACCGGTCTTGATGGCAGCCGCGACGTATTCGCTCCTGACGCTAGCGCTCATCAAGATTTCCGCAGCAGGTGGCTCGCAACATTCCGAGGACGGGCTGGATGGCTCGCCGCACCGAATATGTACCTCTATGCGACCGGCGGTTTGGCGCTCGCCAATGTCAACACTGCTTCCAGTGTCAACTTCAACGGAACCATCAATAACCTGTCAGACTCAACAACACATGCGGGGTGGACGGTCGGTGCCGGTTTGGAATGGATGTTCACACCGCAGTGGTCGGCCAAAGTGGAATATCTCTACGTAGATCTCGGTCACGCGAGCAACCCATTGCCGATTTCCAATAACGAGCTTTCACTCACGGAGAATATCTTCCGCGTCGGCATTAACTATCATTTCTATCCGTGGCGAAATTACTAGCGACAACGGCGGCGCTCTTCGCGCTCCTAATGGAGGGGATCGCCCTTGCCACCGCTACCGGTGACGACCACAACACCATAATTCACCATCCCCTGTAGAGTCCTTCGGCCTTAACGGCGCAGCAGCGGAAAATGACAGCGGCGTTAACCTTACCAAAGACTAAATACGAATCGGCGTGATGTAGTATGATAACCACACGCCAAACATTGCTAGTTTTGATTAATTGGACCTGGGGACGTGAAATATATGGGATATTACAAGGCCCTGGCGGTGGTGGGACTTGGCGTTCTGGTGTCCGGCTGCATGCAGACCGTTGAGCCCGCGTCCGACGCAAACCTAACCCCCCGCGATCGTAAACTTCTGAACTCCGCGCCATATGCGCAGGCGAGGATTCCCGAACAATACTTGCGCCACGTTGTCGACTATTCCGGCAGGGAAGCCCCTGGCACGATTTTGGTCGATACTGACGCGCGCTATCTTTTCTACGTGCTGCCCGGAAGCAAGGCAATCCGCTACGGCGTCACCGTCGGGGAGGAAGCACTAGCGTGGTCAGGCGTCGCAAAAGTCGGCCGTATGACGGAATGGCCGTCATGGACGCCGACCCCCGAAATCAAACAGCGCATGCACGTGCCGGACTATGTCAGTCCGGGCCCGCAGAATCCGATGGGGTCGCGGGCCTTATACCTATACGAAGGCAACAAGGATACTCTCTATCGCATCCACGGCACCAACCAACCTGAATACATTGGCTCGGCGATTTCCTCCGGGTGCATCCGCATGACCAACGAGGACGTGATCGACCTCTACAACCGGGTAAAAATTGGAACATCAGTCATCGTGCTAGCGCCTAGGCGGTCGCCCATCGCTATGAGCAATGGAATCCCGATGAACTAGCTGATCCGGCGCAGGCTAGCCATCATTCTCGAAATAAGATCGCGGACTGCCAATTGGATAACGCGGCGGCGACTGTTTTATTAGTATGGCCAGCTCAGCCACATCCGCTTTCCACTCATTTCCTCTGATCAGGTGTATAACTCCTCTGATCAGTTGTTTAACCCGCGTAGATAGATCGACATCGTTCGACGAAATATTGCATCACGCAACAACGCGGATCGCGTCAGAATAGCGGGCATGTCCGCTTTGGGTCAAAAGCAGGCGATTCATGCGGCCAATCTGCTGAGCAATCGTTGTCATGTGACTTTCTCCTCCAAACGTTCGATCGGCCAGGCATCTGTCGAGCGAGGGCACGACAATCGCGGATTTTCCCTTGTCGAATACCAGCGCTTTCTAGCCGACGCGAATGAAGAACACGTAGGAAGCATTTGCGCGAGATGGCGAGCTCGATGAGCAATTGGCTCAGGTCAGCATGCGGTGGCGGTGGGTCCGAAGAGGAAGGCTACGTGAGGCTGACGGCCGCGTGGCGAGCGGTAGCCGCGTCCCACCACTTTGTGATGTGCCAAATTGAAACATTGAGTGACACCAAAACGCCTCAGTGGAAGAGTCACAATTGATCCAAGCTGAGCGCGTCAAGATCTCAGCGATCAGGGAGAGTCACATGTCAACGCGCGTTACAGGCGCAGTTTTCGCTGTGGTGCTGAGTACATTGGCAATGAATTTTGGATCGATTGCAAAGGCGGGTGACCTCGAGCTACCGCCATATGGGCCTGGTCCTTACACAGCTCCTGCTCCTTACGTTCCCCCCGCTCAGTATGTTGCGCCTTTCGATCGCGGAAGCATTTGCCGGATTCTTCTTGAGCGGCGTATCGATCCATACGGTCGCGAGACGGTTCACCGCATCCGGGTTTGTGATGAGGGACCAGCGTATCCTGGTTATCCCGCGCCGACCTGGTCGGCAGTACCCCCAGAATACGGATACGGACGGCCGTCCTACTACGAACCATTTAAGTCGTACTACGACGATTATCTGCGACCTCCGGCGCCAATCGGACGTATCTACTATAACTAGCTTAATACTGTTCCATTTACGTCAGCGAGCTGCGAACTCCTGTTAGGGCTATTTGTTCGTGTGAGCGAAAACGAAGTGCGCCTTTCTCCATCGCACAGCGCATGCTGTATGCCCACTCATGATCGTAGAGTTAGAGATGTGGCGGTGTTCCAAATTGAACAAATGCCCTAGCTTCAGTGATGTCCGCTTTACCCCGAAAGTGGACAAGGCCAATAACGACAGTATCCCGAAGGCCCTTACGAAACGGACTGAGAAAGTTATGAAAAACCTCTTATGCGCTAGGATCTCAAATTTGATGTTGCTGCTCGGTAGCTCCAATTTTCAAGCCGCGACCAAGCGCAAATTGTCCGACCGCGCCCTCGACGTGGAACTCGATCCCGGTCATCTTTGCGAACAGATCGATGTTGGTGGTACCGACCGCACATCCGCCGAGCCCCGTATCTGTCGCGATCAGGTAGAGCGTCTGAGTCAATACGCCGACATCCTTCAGAAGGAGCGCATAAGCGAGCGAGCAGTACTTCCACGAAATTCGACCAAAGCGAGCCGCAATCGTGATCAGGACTTGAGGTGCGGCCAGCGCGTCCATTGCAAATTTAGCCCCGGTCAACAACGCTTCGAGATCATGCGTACGGACGGCTATTGGCACTAATGCGTGCCCGCCCGCATCGTAATGATAGAATCCCCGTTTAAGCCCTTTGCACTTGTCCACCGCAAGGTAGAGCTCGAGCTCGTAGCTGGCGCCCGCCGATGGATATGGCTTGACGGCGTACTCAACCGCCGGACCACTGACTTCAAACCCGATGTTGCTTTTCCATGTCGACAGGACACGCGCCGCGCAGTCGAGGACCCGCGAAAGCTCGGCGAAAGTGATTGGGCTCCGGCCATTGAAGGCGCGAGTCGAGTGTCGGTCATGCAGGACTTTTACAAACGGCGAGCTTGTCATCGAGTGCGCGGCCGAGAACTTGCGCATATTGATTTTCTTTCCTGGCCATCGTGGCCGCACCGCGGGGAGCGGAGCTACGACACCCACATAGGGATAAAGCCCACCCAGCGGGTTGGCGTGTCGACCTTCCGTGCTACGCGCGTGGAATAGAAGATCGTGAAAGTCCCAAAGAACGAGGTTGTGGTCACCCTCGGCCAAACGGGACCCCATGTTAGCAGTGGCCTCAATCTTGAAAAGGATTTGGCAATCGACCAACAACGCGAGAAGCTCGATCCCCGGAAACCCGCTCTGTCGACGGAACCTTTCGATTTGTTGGGGCGTGGACAATGCGGCGATCGCGGTCGCGATCTTCGGATCGCAGATCCTGAACAGTGCACCCGCGCGCGGCGATTCCAATACTAGATCGTTGCCACGCCGCCGCATGTACGCAAACCGTGACAGGGCGAGAACATCTGCATTGCCGAGCGACGGGTTTCCCGGCCAGTAATCGGCAACTTGCGGTTCGATAACAACCTGGTCTTCATCGTTTCGCGAATTCGCGAGGCAGTACTCCAACAGACCATGTCTGGCCAATCGTCGGACCAAAATGTAAATTTCCTTATCGACGTTCCGGCCGCCGGACGAAATGGAGACGACCGGACGACCAATGTGCAAGTCCTGAGCACATACCGCGGCGGCAGCGCTGAACGCTCCCAAATCTACTGAATGGCCGCCGAAGGAAGCGAAGATGTGTCCGCTTGCGTGCGCTTCAAGCGAGACATGCCTACTTAGCCGGGCAGAAATCGTTGGCGATACAGCCCGTCGCTCTCTTTTTGTTTTGCGAGCGCGCAAGCCCGTAGTAACCCTCAGGTATGGGGATGAAGTGGATTAAGCTCTCTTTCCAACAGCGGTCGGTCCCGCAATCCAAGCTTTATCGGAACATCGTAAAGGCGGCCCGGTGCGAAGCGGCGATAAAAATGCCTCATCCCCGGAACGATCACCCTGACGACTGGTACATCGATGTCGGGACGTGTCTGATTGAGAACGAGAAAGTCGAGTCCTTTCTGCTTGGTTAGACGAACGCAGGCGGCCACTTGCTCGCGTGAGCTGAGGCGGCCTACCTTCGAGCGAAAGTCAGGCGGGATCGCAGGTTTGTCGCTTGGCGTCAAAAAAGGATGGTCGCGCAGATGCAACGGGGTGGACCCATCAAGGCTCGATTTTTCGCCGGTCCCACCTCCCATGAGGCCAATGGACAAAAATTGGTTCAGTTCGGTCATCGCACGCAGCAACGCGATCCGCGTATCAAAGTGTGAGCCGGACCCGAACTCGATGTTTTCCTGCGAGTTGTGCAACCAGTGCATGATGGCCACGAAGCTCGGAATCCCGAGATCACTTGTGACGTCGAGCACCCAAAGCCGGCGTCCCGTCCCGGCTAGCTGGGTTTGCAGATCGCGGACGTAGGCATCATCAAATTGGCGGAGGTCCACTTGTGGTCGGCGCAATCGATTGTACCACCAGATTGCGTAGGCATCCCGTTCCACTAACTCGAGAAAGCCCTGGACGATTGCTTCCTCGATGGTATTGCCGGCCGCGCACCCATTGGAATCCGCGTAAATCTGACCGGGCCCCCTATAGAAAAAATACAAGAGGCTGGTCGGAACATATTTGAAGCGTTTGTCGCGCAGAGACCAGACCGGCGACCACTCGATCTCGGCAGACTGATCAAATAAAATCGGAGTTGAGGGCGGCCCGTCCGGACCAATTGCCGGCATCCACTCCCCTAACTGCGTGTCGCTAAACAACAGGACGTCATTCGGAAGGATCGCCTCGCCTGACCGAAAATCCTTGAACCGTCGTGTTTTTCTGATTTCGTCGCCTTGAAAGATCCCCGAATAACGCTCGATCGCCTCCATGAGCGCGCTGGCTTCTCCCTGCTCGGCGGTGCTGCCTTTACCGGCACTACCGCCACCACTGAGTCCGGACCTAAGCTCATTGACAGTCGCTGCAGGCACCGAAAAATTGTGCGCGGCAAAGTAGTTAGTGTTCAGGGGCAAGTCAGCTTCGATCCGTTCGAGACGCGAGACGACACCTGTGAGAGGGCTCACGTGTTTCCGGAAACGTGCAACTGTGGTCCTCGGCGAAACGGTTCGGTATCCCCCGCTCGTCATCACCAGCTTACTGCCAGCACCGAGCTCAACTGGAACCGGCGTACGGGTTGGATCACGGAGCTTCTTGCGGCCGCAAGTCGGACACTGCGGGCGAGCCGCCACGTAATGCTTTGCGATCGCCGAGCCCAACAGATCGAGGCTCACGATATGATCGCGCAAATCTGTGCGAAAGTCGCTGGCGATCGCTTTCGCGATCTCGATGGCTGCAAGCTGGATCCCATTCAGTCCGAAGGGGTGCTGCACGAGAGGCGAAACGGCAACAGAGCGGGCCGGCCCGCGCTCGAGAAACGCCTTGACCTCTCGGTTCCGTTTCATGCGATCGGCAAGGCAAACCCAACAGGCGCTCTTGCCTGGTCTGAACAGTGGTCCCACCAGGGGGAAAATTCCGGAGGGCTGGACGAGCAGCCAAGGCGTGCGGTCCGATAAATGCTCCCGGTTCATTTCGTCCAATCGTCTCTCGAGATAGTCGCTCACCACTGTAATCGTTAGGTCAGCGGATCGCTTTACGACGCGAACTCCCAACGCCGTCAGAGCACCTTCGAGCTCCCCTGCACCGCCTACGTCGATCGCTTGAATGAGCACACGACATTTCTGGAGATTTCTCGCAGCCGTCTCTGGCGACAGACCGAGGCTCGCCCAGTAGGCTGCTACCACGCCGGCCGAAAATCGCGATGAAGGGATAATATGACGCCGATCGAACAGCCGTTTCAGCGCTTCGTGGATTTTGTCGGTTGGAAAATCTTGCCCTAGCTCACGTACGAGATCCCGAACGCTTTTTCCGCCCTCTCCTATTGCGGAAGCAAGCGCACAATAGAGCTCGCCGTGAAGAAAGAACTTTCGGTCCTCGGAATAGAGACACACGACATCGGGCGGCAGCACATAAACAGTGAAATTTGGTGCGAACTGTGGAACGCCTGTGCCGTTGAGCTGTGTATGGCTTTTCCCGTGTTCGCCCGTCATGACGTTCGTACGCGCACTCTGTAACTCCGGTGCAAGAAGTATCGTCCCGCTGCGAGAGCTTCGTAACTCGCATGCTGGCGTCTTTCGTCTAGCGTTTCTCGATAAAGTTGGCTACCCCGTGGTCACACGCATGGCGGCGCACAGCATCTACAAACAAACTTGCTGCGGTCAGTCGAGGCTGAACAGACCTGCCGAGACGTTCACGTAACCGGAACCTTTATCCAGCGAGGAGGGTTCCGCCTACGAACGACGCGGCTCCGCTAACAGACCCAGACCCAGCCGGCAGCCGTCCACCGCCAGCAGCCTCCGCCGCAGCCTATGCTCACACAGCCTGCGCAGGCTATGAACCAGCCTCCGCCACCGCAGCCACCGCAGCCGCTACACCTAGCTGCACAGCCGCACCGAGCCGCACACCTAGCTACTGCGCACCGAGCTGCGCCTGCGCACCTGGCCGCTGCGCACCTTCCTCCGCACCTGCCGCAGCCTGCGCAACGGGCCGCGAGTCTGATGCCTTGGCCGAGCTGGGATTCGTTTTCTTTGTCGAAGACATAAAATGTTCCCAGGCTGACGTCGGCGATTTCCTCCTCATTAAGAGTAATAACAGGACGAAGTAAGGTGTCTTGTAACGATGTCGCTGTCGGCGCAGTTGCGGAGGAGGCGCCGTTTGCCATCATCAAAGATGCCCCAGCGGCTCCTAATGCCGGTAAGGCTATGCTCCGACGCTTTCGCTTCAAGGCTCGCTTTGCTTGTGCCATGGTTGAACCCTTCTGTAGGTGCGGGCCAATCCAGTATCCTCGATCGTCACACATGCCCAGAGGGCATACTTCACGTACAAAAGTCTCTCAGAATGTGCGAACGCATTCAAATCACAAATGGTTTAGTTTCTAACAAACAAGTTAGCGCGTGGGATCAACGTCTGCGCATGTCCGTTTTACCCGCAAAAGCGCGTAGCACTCGGCGACCTGGGGAATGGAAGGCCTTGGGCACCCGACAACACCCTATGACGCGGAGAGCGAACCCACCTATCCAACGTCACGGCCGGATAACAGGCGTACCCTATCGGCTATTTGCGACCTACCGGTGTTTTGCCGCTAATGCCGAAATCTTCGGATTGCAGTGCAGCAGCCAATGTCTGCCACAGGGCCAATAGCGGACATCGAACTTGTCCTCAACAAGAGCTGTGTTGTGTAAGACCGCGCTATGCGGCCGTCTGTCTTGAGCGCGTCTCCGGCATCACAAACCAAACCAAATTAAAGGCGGCGGCTGCGATGATCCCAAGTGCGAAAAAGGCAGCTGAGCCGCCAGCGTGATCCGCTACGTAACCAGCTAACAGCACGCTGACAGAGGCGCCGATGCCGGTCGCAGTACCCACAATTCCTTGCGCCACATTAAAGTGCCCAGATCCGTAAGTTGCATCAACGACGATCAGCGGAATCAAGACACTGAAAACCGAAGCCGAGATACCATCAAATATTTGGATTAAGACGAGCAAGTTTGGGTCGCGAATGAAGGCAAACAGTAATGTACGCAAAAGTAACGCGCCCATACCGACCAGCAAGAGTGGACGGCGCCCCCAAGTCTGCGCGCCAAGGCCGATCGAAGGAGATAACAGCGCGACGACAATTTGTGGCACAACCATGCAAGCGGCGATCACAGCGGGCGCTGAGGTGCTTGATTGCATCGTAATAAGGCCTCCCAGCGTCGGAAGCATTGCAGCATTGGCGAACTGAAACATAAACAAGACAAGTGCGAACTTCATTAGCACGCTGTTTTTTGCGAGGGTCAAGAAAGTGGTTTTGCTTTTGTTATTTCCGCTTTCGTCCGCACCATGCGCCAGTTCCGGGTTGATTTCCTGAGCCCGTATGAGCGCGCAGGACACTATCGTTGGAATTGTCAAAAGTAGTGTCACGATAAAAACGGATCGACTCGATAAGAAATACCCACAGGCTCCCATTGCTGCTGCCGCAAGTCCGCTTCCGATAGACGCAAAACGAGCATTTCGCCCCAGGCGTCGACCAATCTCCCTTCGGCCAACTAGACCAAGACTAATTGCCGCGATTGTCGGCCCCAAAACGCAGCTGGCCGCCGCCTGAAGAATGGCCGCCGCAAGTACGACAGGAAAGATGGGCCATGCCGCGTAAGCAAGCGCACTGACTCCGATTACCGCCACTGACAGAGCGGCAACTAGTCTCTCCGAGCGTGCCCAATCAACCAACGCTCCGCCCGGAATTTGACCGAGCAAAGCCACGAACCCGTTCACTGAAAGTACCAGGCCGATCTCGGCTTGAGTCCATTTCTGAGTTGTCAGATAGACAGCTATGAATGGACCGAATCCCGTCTGCACGTCAGCAAGAAAGAACACGAACCAATCAAGTGCCCGGCTGCTGCGCAATGACGGTCCATGCCATGCGGGTACAACCGTCGTTGCGTGCCTCCGACGATGGTACCCGATGGCATCGAGCAGGTGCGTCGCCTGTGCAAACAGATTATTTCTCCTCTGGTGCCACAGACGGGTTGAGCGGTTCCAGCGCCCCTGTTGAACTAATGGCGACACTCGGATTGCCGTCCTTGTATTCGGGCGCTGCCTTCAATTGATCTGGCGTTAGTGCCAGCTTTATATTTTTCTCGTCTTTTACCGCGCCGTCAAAACGCAACGCACTCCAATCAACGGCGATCTTGCGACTGCCGACGCCAAGAAAGCCACCGAAATCAATAACGGCCGCGCGTACGCGCCCGCCAGAGTCAACAATCACATCAATGACACGCCCCATCTCCTTGCCGTCAGCACCCTGAACGGGGCGACCAAGAATTCCGCGCACGGCCGTCTCATTGACGACAGATGCTTTGGATTCCAGTGCATCGTCGGCGTACAGAAATTGCGGTTGTACGATCGAACTGATTGTGAACCAAATGAAAGCCGTTGCGATGGAATTGGTCCGCACGACTGGAACTCCTAAAAAACCTCGTGGGGCAACCTGGCCGCGCTTGTCATGGTTCCACTCATTGTACGGGGCCGACTAGACCGGCGGCACGATCGAAAAAGTGACGGTGCCGCTAGATCGGATAACTTCTACCGCTACGTCGTCAGTCGACCCGCGCCGAATGCTAATATCGGCTTCCGCATTCTTGAGCCGCAGGCTTTTGATCGTTACTTCATCTAGGAAGGGCGGAAGCTGGGGATTACGCAAACGAACTTCCATTCGCTCGCTATCGAACTCAAAACCAAGCGAGGCCGCCAGCAGCGCAAAAGGAACCGCACTCGCCCACGCCTGCGGCGCACACGCAACCGGATAGAGCGTGGGTCCCCGCTGGCGCTGCCGCTGAAACCCGCAAAAAAGCTCAGGCAGCCTGCGCAAATCCATGTACGTCGCAGCGGCGAACAGGCCGCCGAACACACGTAAGGCCGGTCCTTTTAAGCCATAGCGAGAAAAACCCAGCGCAATAAGTGCGTTATCATGGGGCCACACCGAGCCGTCGTGATACGACATTGGATTGTAACGTACTTCGCCTTTTGCAATGGTTCGGATGCCCCAACCGGAGAATGAATTTGCTCCTAAAAGGGCTTTGGCAACATCGCCCGCACGCTCCTTTTTGACGACACCACTAAACAGTGCTTGGCCGGCATTGGACGATCGCACGCGGCAAGGATTTTTGTCACCATCGAGCGCCAAAGCGTAGGTTCCGATCTCAGGACACCAAAAGGTAGCTTCGAATTTCTCGGCTAGTTTTTCGACATCAGCTTCCAGCGCGCGCGCCTGATCAATGAATCCCATTCTACGGGCGCACCGTGCTGCGAGTCGCTTCGCCGCAAAGACATATCCCTGCACCTCGACGAGTGCGATATCGCCTTCGGCCAGACGCCCGTCTTCATGAAAGATGGCGTCGTATGAATCTTTCCATCCTTTATTGGCAAGTCCGTCCGCCGTTAGCCGCCGGTACTCTACGAATCCATCTCTGTCGACATCCCCCGGGCCGTCGATCCACTTTAACGCTGCATCTATCGCCGGCCACAGCTCTTTGATTGTTTCGTGGTCTCCAGTTCGCTCGAAATAGAGTCCGGCAAGCAGTACAAACAAAGGCGTCGAATCGACGCTACCGTAGTAAAGTCCGAATGGTATCTCGCGCAGTGATGCCATTTCACCGCCACGCATCTCGTGCAGTATCTTTCCCGGCTGCGCATCGGAATCAGGGTCGTCCGTGACGGCTTGATAAGCAGCGAGACGTCGCAAGACACCCCGAGCTATTTCCGGCGCAAGCCACAGCATCTGCAAAGCCGTAATAATCCCGTCGCGGCCAAAGGTCGTAGAGAACCAGGGGATTCCGGCGTAAGGATAAGGACCCTGCGGCGTGTCTGTGGTCAGCATATTAAGATCAGCGGCACCGCGGCACAGCATTTCATTGAAAATTTCGTTTGTTGTCACGATGGATGCAGCGCCCGCTCGGGATGCCTGCATCTCCCTCCGCGCAGACAACAATGTTCGCGTAAACGGTTGGGCCTTTGACGCGCTGTTCGAATCGCAGTTCGCTGTTATGAAAAACGAAAAGTCGGCACCCGCGGGTAGCTCAACGAGGTAGCTTGCTCTATTGGCATCCAACGCCGCCGGCTGTGGCTCAAAATGCATAGTCGTTTTACGGATGACATCGTCGAGCCCACGGTAGAGATATCGCAGGTTCTTTGAATCAACTATTTTGCTTTCAAAAAAGCCACGCTTCTTGCGAACGGCTCCTCTTACCTCGAACAAGTCAACAAAATCGCTGTCGAACTTAACTGAAAAATCGAACATCACTGGCAAAACGCTGTGATTGCGAACTCCTACTCGCTGATGGATTGTTTGATTCCAGATGAAAATCGAGCGGACGATGTGAATCATATCCTTTTGGAACACGATATGACCATCCACGACGATATCTGGATTGGTAAGATCAACCGTTAGCAGGAAATTATCGTCGCTTAGGTTCGAGGCGAGCAACAGCGGCTGCACGCCGTTAATCAGCAGCTCAAGACGTGACAAAAAGCGTGTGTCGCTTTGGAACAAACCATCGGCACTCCCAACGGATGCGCCAATATCGCCATGTTCGTCGAGAATTACAAAAGTGTCGTTATGCTTGAGCGATCGACGCGAGCGCGTAAGCGGCCCGGTTAAATGAACCGAAAACGGCGCTTCTGGAGTGTCGTCGATCAATTGAACAGCGTGTCTAACAGATTCGACGGACATGGGGCTCGCAAGCTCGCTAATGCGAAATTGGCTATGCCGCGCGCCTCATCAGACGATTCACTTCGCTACATAGCAGCTGATAGTACGCTCCCTGACGCTTGATAAGATCGTCTGGCGAACCATCTTCTATCACCCGCCCAGATTTCAAGACGATGATCCTGTCGAAATTTCGAAGCGTCGACAAACGGTGCGCTATCGCTACCACAGTGCGCTTCTGCATCAGACGCCCAAGCGCTTCGCGAACGGCTTCCTCAGAATCGCTGTCGAGCGAAGCAGTCGCCTCATCGAGAAGCAAGATCGGTGAATCCTTGAGAAATGCGCGGGCAATAGCAATACGCTGCCGCTGACCACCTGACAGTTTTGCACCACGATCTCCAACAACCATGGCGAATCCACCCGGCAATTCATTGATGAATTCGCAGCGTGCGGCTTTCGCCGCCTGGAGAACTTCTCTGTCAGTCGCGTCCGGGCGCCCGTAACGAATGTTCTCCATTATCGATCGCTGGAAAAGCGAAATATCTTGTGGAACCAGCGCGATTGCCGACCGTAAGCTGTCTTGCGTCACGCGTGTTATCTCTTGACCGTCAATCAGAATCTCGCCGCTCTGTATCTCATTGAAACGTTGAAGCAAGGCAAACAGCGTTGATTTTCCTGCCCCTGACTCGCCAACCAACCCGACTCGTTGGTTTGATTCGAGGCACAAACTAAATCGATCGAAGACATTCAGGCTTCCGCGGTAGCCGAACGAAACATTCCTGAATTCGATGCGTGCGCCGCGCTTCAACAAGGGACCAGCTTCTGGGTGGTCACGAAGCTGGTGTTGGACCAGAACCGTTGCGAGCGCCTCTGACAGACGCGCAACGTGTTGAGTCGCGTCAACAAGCGCAACCGCAAGATCACGCGTCGCATGCAGAACCGAAAGCCCCAACGTACAGGTCAAAACGACGTCGCCAGCCGTGGCTTCGCCGCGCTGCCAAAGTTCAACTGCCCACGCTACCAGACCGATTGTAATTATGGCGGTTACCAGTGCATGACCAACGCGAAGCCTTTCCAAATAGCGCAAGCTTCGGGTACGTGCCGCAATTTCACACTCGACCTTTGCACCAAAGCGCTCAAGTTCGCGACCGACTGCGCAGAAAGACTTGACTAAGGGCATATTGCTGACGACGTCGATCATCTCACCATCAACGGCCGCGGCTTTGGCAGCGAAGTCATGGTGAAGCGGCTTTCCCGCAGCTGCTAGAGCGAACATCGCCACGACAATCACCCCGCCAAGGCCGCTAAGGAGGCACGCCATTGGCACACTTACCGTTCCAATCAGAGCGATGGCAAACAAAGTCGCTAGGCACGGGGGCATAATGTTCCAAATAAACATGTTTTCAATTGCGAAGATCGCATTCGACATGGCGGTGATGCGGCTCGTCAACGTACCTGGCATCTGTTCGCAGAAATAACTCGGCGCGTGACCGGTTAGATGGCGAAACAGATCGCGCCGTAGATCACCCGTCACTTTGACGAACGTCGTGCTCGCGATCCATCCCGCAGCGCGCCACAAAAGATTGTCCGCGGCTATAAACGCAACCAGGAAAAAAAAGGCCAACCACACCTTTTTCGGTGTTCCGGACGTCAGACTGTCGACCAGGAATTTCACCCCGTACTGAGTTCCAACCGAGCACAGAACCGCAAAGGCGATGGCCGTCACAATCACTGCATGCGACAGCCAATGCTGCCTCAAATAACGGCTGACGAATGCGATAGGCCTACCCCTATAGCCGACAAAATCATCCATGCGCTCGCAACCAGTTTGTTCTGAAATTGGAACGGCCTTTTCCTTGTTTTCCTATCTCAACACCGCAAAGTGTCCGTTTCCAACACGTGGTCACCTATTCGGATACGAATTCCTGTCCGGCGTTGCCCTTTCTGGGAACAAGGTCAGCGACAAAACGTTCCCAAATTCTCATGAACTTCACGATTCGGGGTTTTTGGCGCTCTGCGGCTTGTCACAAGGAATAAAATCGTATGCGGATCGCGCAGGTTGCGCCTCTAACCGAAGCAATCCCTCCCAAGCTTTACGGGGGCACAGAACGGGTCGTTCACTGGCTTACGGAAGAACTGGTAGCTCTCGGCAACGACGTGACCCTTTTCGCAAGCGGCGATTCCCATACTTCAGCCAATCTTGAGGCGGTTTGGCCTAGGGCCTTGCGGCTCGACGGTTCGATCCGCGACCCAAATGCATTGCACACGGTTATGCTGGAAAACGTGCGCCGACGTTGTGACGAGTTCGATCTGCTGCATTTCCATCTCGACTACTATCCTTTTTCGCTCTTTTCCCGCCAGCAGACACCATTCATAACCACCTTGCATGGCAGACTTGATCTTCCAGAACATCAACCTGTCTTCAAAACGTTCAGCAGAACGCCTCTCGTTTCCATCTCTGATTCGCAACGCAGACCAGTCACGCGGGCCAACTGGGTAAAAACGATCTATCACGGCGTTCCCGAGAATTTGTTGACACCGCGTCCGTCAAAACCGACTTACCTAGCTGCCCTCGGCCGCATCGCACCGGAAAAATCAATGGATAAAGCCATTCGAATCGCCCGGCGGTGCGGCATACCTCTCAAGATTGCCGCCAAAGTCGATCGCGTCGATCAGGAATACTTCGAACAGGTCATTAAACCGCTGTTGGATATGCCACTTGTTGAATATGTCGGCGAAATCAACGATCAGGAAAAATCCGAGTTTCTCAGCGGTGCAATCGGGCTGCTCGTAACGATTGATTGGCCCGAACCCTTTGGACTGGTAATGATCGAAGCCATGGCTTGTGGGACTCCGGTGATCGCGTTTAATCGCGGGTCGGTACCCGAGATCGTTGAAGAGGACATCACAGGCTACATTGTTGAAGATGAACTCTCGGCAGTTAATGCAGTTAATCGAATTACGCAGCTCGATCGGCAAAAGGTGCGTAAGCGGTTCGAAGAGCGATTTACGGCGCGACGAATGGCCTTGGACTACATGGCCGCCTATAGAGAAGTTATGGAGATCAAGAGGCCGCGTCTGAAAGTGGTCGCCAGCGTCGAGAATTAGATCATCTCTTTTGCAGCCGACAAAGGGCTCTAACATCACGGTATTTGCCAGCTCTTAGGTCTGCCTTTTATCGCTGGCCGGGTAGCCAAGAAACGGGTTCCCGATAGATCCGGAACGGACGTCGCCGATGAATTGCCGTCGCGCGCGGAACTGAGTTCTGCGCGGTGACCATAGGCAAACGGGAACCTAAAAACTAGGTCGTCAGTTGTTATCGCAGGGGCCTCCGTAATCCCAAAGGATCGCGGCGTACGGACTTCCAGACCGCGGCAGGTCTGAAATGCCCACTAAGATCGTTTTAAGTTCTGATCAACATTCGGATTTGTTCAGCACCACAACTGAACAAGCCGACCCCCTTGATAGCCTTTGCATCAACACAATTCGCACGCTTTCGATCGACGCAGTGCAAAAGGCCAAATCGGGGCATCCAGGCACGCCGATGGCATTGGCGCCTGTGATCTATACGCTCTGGCAGCAGTTTCTGCGTTTCGACCCGGACAATCCGACCTGGCCTAACCGTGACCGTTTCGTTTTGTCGAATGGTCACGCATCGATGTTGCTGTATGCGATGCTCCACCTCGCTGGAGTAAAAACCGTCGACAGAAACAATCAAGTTCTTGATCGGCCGGCCGTAACGCTTGATGACATCAAACGTTTCAGACAGCTCGACGGAAGATGCCCAGGTCATCCCGAATATAGGGTCACAACAGGCGTCGAAACCACGACCGGTCCCCTAGGACAAGGCTGCGGCAACAGCGTTGGTATGGCCCTCGCCTCGCGCTGGCTCGCTCAACATTTTAATCGACCAGACTTTGTGATGGTCGATTTCCAGGTTTACGCATTTTGCAGCGATGGCGACATGATGGAAGGAGTCTCCAGCGAAGCGGCATCGCTGGCCGGACATCTTGGGCTCGGAAATCTCTGCTGGATCTACGACAGCAATCGAATCACTATCGAGGGGAAGACCGATCTCGCTTTCAGTGAGGACGTTTTAAAACGGTTTCGTGCTTACGGTTGGACAGTACGAA